>ERZ795048.15-NODE-15-length-217320-cov-11.297880_pt1 | contig 217320 bp, 206 predicted proteins | sample MGYA00375132_ERZ795048 | MGnify/ENA primary metagenome ERZ795048 (study PRJEB30177, sample SAMN05720225) | activated sludge metagenome | isolation source: Anaerobic digester | place: Hong Kong | collected 2014-12-17 ...
GCCCGACCGAGTTCGAAGACATCATCGCGATCGTCGCGCTGTACCGTCCGGGCCCAGGCGGCGCAGCAGGTTCTGCATCCCGCTGCTTTCAAGCTGGAACACCCCCTTGGTATCGGCCCGCTGCAGGAGCCTGAAAGTCTCGGCGTCGTCAAGCGGGATGGTGGTGATATCGACCGTTTCGCCGCGGTTCTCCCTGATAAGCTTGAGGCAGCGGTCGATGATGCTCAGGTTCTTCAGGCCAAGGAAGTCCATCTTGACCAGGCCGGCCTGCTCCAGGGTGTTCTTTTCGTACTGCGACGATATGCTTCCGTCTTTATCGCGGTACAGCGGCACGTAATCCGTGAGGGGCCCCTTGGAAATGACCACGCCTGCCGCGTGCTTGCCTGCCGAGCGGCACAGTCCCTCGAGGCGGAGCGAAATGTCGACCAGCTGTTTCCCCTCGTCATCTTTATACAGGTCGCGGAACTCCTTCGACTTTTTCAGGGAATCGCTGAGTTTGTCCTCTTCAATGAGCTTGCTGATCTCGTTCGCCCGTGAAAAGGGGATGTCCATGGCCCTGGCGACGTCCTTGATAACGGCCTTCGCCTTCATCTTGTTAAACGTGATGATCTGGCTCACGTGGTCGTCCCCGTACTTGTTGCGCACGTATTCGATGACTTCCTCGCGGCGGTCGGCGCAGAAGTCGAGGTCCATATCAGGCATCTCGTTCCTGTCCGGGTTGAGAAACCGCTCGAACAGCAGGTTGTAGCGTATCGGGTCGAGGTTGGTGATCCCCAGGCAGTACGAGACCATTGACCCCGCGGCAGATCCCCTTCCGGGGCCGACGGGGATGTTCATCTTTTTGGCGTGGTTGATGAAGTCCCACACAATGAGAAAGTATCCGGAAAAATGCATGCTCGCGATGACCGAGAGCTCATACTTAATCCTCTTCGTGACCGCCTCGGGAACGGGCCTGCCGTAAATTTTCTCGGAGCCCTCTTTGACCAGGCGGGTGAGAAACGAGTCAAGGTCATAGCCCTGCGGCACTTCGAAATTGGGAAGGATGGGGCGGCCCAGGGTGAGGCTCAAGTCAACCATTTCATAAATTTTATAGGTGTTGTACAGCGCGTCGGGGTACTCGGCGAACAGGCGGTACATCTCATCCGCCGACTTGAGGTAGAACTCGTTAGAATGAAAACGCATGCGCGCCGGGTCGGTCATGGTCTTGCCCGTCTGCACGCACAGGAGCACTTCATGGGAAAAAGCGTCGTCCCTGTTGACGTAGTGGGCGTCGTTGGTCGCGATCAGGGGGATGTTCAGTTCTGATGATATTTTTATCAGTTCAGTATTCACTGTTTTCTGCTCGGGAATGCCGTGGTCCTGCAGTTCGAGATAAAAATGGTCCCTGCCGAAAATCTCTGCGAACCTTCCCGCCGTTTCCCGTGCTTCATCCATTCTGCCCCTTAAAATGCTCTGGGGAATCTGGCCCGCGAGACAGGCGCTGCTGCAGATCAGCCCGGATGAATATTTCTCGAGCACTTCCATGTCGATCCTGGGCTTGTAATAAAAACCTTCGATATAGCCGATCGACGAGAGCTTCATCAGGTTGCGGTAGCCTTCCTCGTTTTTGGCAATGACGAGCAGATGATAGGAGGTGTCCTCGCCGTTGTTCCGGGAGGACGTCTTGTCAAAACGGGACCCGGGCGCGATATAGAACTCCTCGCCGATAATGGGAGTGATGCCGGCCTTGACCGCTTTCTGATAAAATTCGATGGCCCCGAACATGTTTCCATGATCAGTCAGGGCAACGGCGGGCATGCCCATCTCAACCGCTTTTTTTATCAGGCTGTCAATGGTTATCGCCCCGTCCAGAATGGAGTAATCGGAATGGTTGTGGAGATGAATAAATTCCATAGCAGATTAGTGCTCTTCACGGGACATAATTTCAAGCAATTTTTATTAAAAAAAAAGATTTCACGGAAACCCCGGATGATCCTCTTTCAGCTTGACCGGGCTTTTATTGTTGACATTTCAATAGAGCCGCTGTATTCAACTCATACGCACTCCTTTATTGCAAAAAAAACAACACCAAAATCCGTTAAACAGGAAAAAACATGAGCACAAAAAAATTCCGGGGAACAAGACACGCGCTGAACAGCCTGTGGTGGAAGCTGAAAATCAGGTTCCAGCGTCTGCCCCTTATGGGAGAAATCGGGGGGAAGACCGCGGTCCCGGCCGCTAAAATCAACAGTAAAAAATTCGGCACCTCTTCAGGGCTGTCCATGGCGGTTGAGGTCAAGGTCAACCGTGATGATTCAATACCTGAGGGCGTAGGGAAAATTGTTAAAACAAAACTCTTTTCTAAAGATGATTATGCGGACAGGGATTTTATCTTTAACGTGTGTTTTTCCTGCGGAAAAGCAAGCATCCTCAAAAAGGGACTGTACACAGACCCGAAATCCCACTGGTTTAATGTGTTTTTCGGCTACTATGAAATCGATGTTCCTGCCGACACCTGGAAGCGTCCCTTCGGGTACGCCTTTAACAACGGCGCTCTCGCCATCGAATTCAGGGACCTGAGAAGAATTGGCCTGGCTGACTGGAATTACTTTTCCAATTACCTTTACGGCGTCCCGTGCGAACCTATAGAAAAATGCAACGATCCCGACAATCCCGCAATAGATGACACTGACATGGGCAGGATTCAGATAAAGGGACGCTACTGGGATTATGTTGGGGTGGACAAGTTCAGCGTGGTGAGCGCCTATACCTCTCCCGGCCATGAACATCTTTTAGAAGAGCGAAGCATCTGGACACCGATGTGGCGCCTGAGCTACGGTCGTCCTCACCCGAGAAAAGGGATCGATGAAGACTTCTTCCCCTGCAGCATGAAAGCGCAGTTCTACATGTCGTATACCGAAGGCTACGACTCCGACATGAACTTAACAGCCTATAAAACACTGATCTTCGGGGGGACCGTCAACCATGATTGGAAACCGGACGCAAAAAAATACTCCCGCATTCAGGGCAATAAGAAAGGGTCCTTTAATCTCGAATCTTTTAATGATGAATTTCTTTCTGAACAGATGAACGCGGTGAAAAAAGTAATTGAAAAAAAATTTGCGCACCTGGGATTCCAGAAAGCTTCCCGGTAAGCGCTGGAATATCAAAGAGTGCTTGTGATGGTTATACCGATAACAGTCGTATCGTCATCCTGATGGAGATTTTTGTCAGGGCCGATAAAACTGGAAACGTCTTTAAATAAAATGTTGATGATCTCATCAACATCACGGTTCTTGTTCCGGGCTATAACGTCAACCATTCTCTGCTCGCCATAGGCAACGCGGTTGTCATTGAACTGCTCATACAGGCCGTCGGTCAGGGCAATAATCCTGTCTCCGGGATTGATCTTGAACTCGGACAGCGTGTATACCGACGATTCCATAAGGCCTACTATTCTTCCCGTTTTTTCAAGGCTGATAATGGAATCGTTCGAAATCAGGTACTGCGGCGCATGCCCGGCACAGGAAAAAAGCATCCTCCCTTCAAGTGAAAAAATATCAATTACGGCGCAGGTAAAAATAATCTGCAGGTTATGATAATTGCGGCAGATCGACCTGTTCAATTTATTCAGCAACTCGGAGGGATCAGAAACAGTCTCTTTTATTGAATCGTATTCGCTTTTTATGATCATCGTGACAAGCGCAGCCTGTATGCCATGGCCGGTGGCATCACAGATGAAAACGCGGACACGTTCACTATTTAACGAAGTTATATCATATATATCGCCGCCAACTTCACTTACGGGATAAAAATATATGTTGAAATCAAGACCGGGCATATCCAGATTCTGCGGAAGCATGCCTCTTTGAATAATCTGCGCCATGGAAAGATCTTCTTTAATGATCTGGTAAGCCTCATTGACCGTGTTGTAGGCATTGCCGAGTTCCTCATTGGCATGGTTCAGTTCCCGCGTACGCTCCCGGACCTTTTTTTCAAGGTCATTATAAAAATTGGCATTTTCAATTGCGATCCCCGCCTGCCCCATTAAAACTTCCATCATCACGCCGTCCTGTTCCGAAAAAGCGCCGCGCTTCAGAGGATTGTCAAGATAACATATTCCGGTAAGCTTGTCGTAATACATGATCGGAAGGCAGAGAACGGATTTCAGACCACGGCGGATGATACTCTGATAAAGTGAATATTTCTCGGCTCCTTCCGCATTTGTTGTCAGCAGTCTTTTCCCGGTCTTGAAAACATCATCAACGATATGCCTTGAATATTCGACATCATCCGAAGACATCAGGTTGATCGAACTTATCAATTCAAGATCATCCCCTTCGGCGTTCTTAAGAAACAGGTATCCCCGCTGCGCGCCGGTTTCCTCAACAGCCTTGGAGAGTATCTGCTCAAAAAGATTGTTAAGATCAAGTACTGAACTGATGTCCTGGCTCAGGGTTATAATTGAACTCAACCGCTGTTGATCATAGGACCCAGATGCATCTGAATAAACATCCGACTCAACACCGAGTTTCTTTGACACGAGCGTGATGTATTCCTGGGCCCCGATCTCGGAAAAAATTGCCTTTGCGGATTCCAGCTTTTTTTTGGATTCAGCAGATCGTCCTGATCGTTCCAGAAAAAGACCATATGATAAAAACGATTTAGCAAGCTCATACTGTCTCCCGGCAGAATCGAGTGTTTCAATGCTCTGAAGGTAAAGTTTCTCGGCCTTAGCGGTAATATTTATTGCCGCGTGATATTCGGCATATAATCTCAATGCTTTACCGTGATGGCTCTTCAGTGAACGTGTTGCCCGCAACGCAATCCTGCAGGCCCTGCGCAACTCGAGCAATTCGCTATTCTTAACTTTAAAATAAAAACTCTTTTCCTCGATCAGACGTCTCAACAAACACTCAGCGATGCCATTATAAGCTTCAGCAACATATTCCCGTATGAAATTGTTTTCCTTTATCATTCTTTGCGCGTTTGTGTAATAGACTAAAGCACGATCAAAATCTCCTTTTTCTCCATAAAGCATACCCATAGCAACGTGATTAACGCAGAGATTAAAATTAATTTTATTATCAAGGCATATCTGAAGCGATTGATTCAAATAGTCTTCTGCGCTTTCGAAGTCGCCTTTTTCCAATATGCTCAGGGCAAGATATTGATAGCATCGTGATAAACCGTAATAATCATTCAGCTTCATGCTGATGATTCGGTATTCCCTTGAATATGAAATCGATTTATCATAATTTGAACTCAAATAGTAATTATAAGAAAGCCCGCCGTAAACCATTCCGATCTCCCAGAGATCGCCTATCGATTTGAATATATTCAAACTCCTGATAAAAGCTTCATTGCTTTTGCGATAATTACCCATCCACGAATAACAGTAAGCGACCCACTGGTAAGACTGGCCCAGCCCCCATTCATCGTTTAACTCATCCCGCATCTTGATTGCACGATCATGGTATTTAAGTGAAAGGCGATAGAATGAAACAGCCATGCACATACTGGCGAATGCCGCGAGACTCATGCCCAGTTCGCGTGATTTTCCAATTTTAAATTCAGAAATATTCAACATTCTAATAATCGAATTGACGAACTTCGCCACATCGCTGAGGATATACATCCAGTTTGTTGAAACATAAAGCCAGATTTTTATCCTGTCAACATCACTGCTGGAATTACTGCGGCCGATCCCCGGCGGCAAAGGGATCAGTCTATGCAAGAGGTGAACGATCCCCCCCCTTATGATCCCGTAAAATATAGCGATTTTCTTTATCGGAAGCTTCTCTCCGAGGAGTAGCAGCCCTCTTCTTCCATATTCTTCACACATATCCCAGTTGCCTACTTTGAAATAGGCAAAACATATCTGACGGTATATCAGGGCTTTATCATTTGCCGATTTTTTATAAGGAAGCACGATGTTGTATAATTCAATGGCTTTATCAATTTCACCCACCGTAAGATAAATGGTACAGGTTTCCTCTTTGCAAGCTAACCATTTTTTTAAAATATTTTCATCACTTATAAAACCAGGGTCCTTTTCAATAAAATCGCTAACCGAATTAAAATACGACAGAGCAAGATCATGGGCATAATTTGCTTTTGCGATGAGGCCAGCGAGAAACGCATATTTTATGACATTCTCACGGTCTTGCGCTTCATTATAATGATATGCAAGATTAAAATAGATAGTGTCGTTTTCCCTGATATCCTTCTGTAATATATTATCAGCGAAAAGCAGATGAAAATTTCTTCTCTGTTCAGCGTTAAGAGATGTATAAAAGTAATCCCTGACCTGGTCATTGATAAAAAAGAGAGTTCCCTTTTGTTTGTCTTGTTCAAATATTTGCAGATCAAGGGCATGATCTATTGTATTAATTAAATCTTCATCAGAATAGCCACTATTAAAGTCATTGAAACCGGTATCAACATCATGCAATACTTCAGCCAGCAGTTCAAGATCAACTGATTTACCCATTACCGATGCTGTTTGCAAATACACCTTTTCTCTTTCGGAAAGCAGCGAAGCCCTTTGTAATATTATCTCCTGAATACCTGCAGGTATATTTAACGTTTCAACTTTGTTATAATCAAAATTCCATCTATTATTACTGAAATAAACCGCTCCTTCCTTAATAAGATCCTTTATAATAATAGAAGCAAAATACGGTATCCCTTTAGACTTTTTCTGAATGCTATTGGCAAATTGAACGACTTCAGCACTTTCCTGGGACAGTATTGCAGTAATATATTTCTGCATTAATTCATCATTGAATGGTTTCAGCCTGATCTCATTATGAGTGTACTGGCCGGTTTTGCCTCTATCAAAAAGCCTGTTAAGAATATGATCTTTACTGATCTCATCATTCCTGTATGATCCGATGATAAACAAGGATTCATCATTGATCGTCTGAAGTATTTCAAAAAGCAGAAGAAGGCTTCCTTCGTCAATCAGATGTATATTTCCCAGATATAAAACCATTGCCTTTTCAATTTCAGATATCACCCTGAAAAGTCTTGCCACAATCATTAAGTATCGCTGTGTTTCCCTGTCCGGTTCAAGTTCGATGAGCTTTGGAAATCCTCCGAGTATTTCTTTTATCGCAGGATTGAACTGATAAAGAATTTCACCAAAGGAATAAAATTCTTTTTTAATCCTTGCAACAATTTCCCTTTTTTCCCATTCCGGTTTCTGTTTAAAAAAATCGACATATATCGAAATTACTTCCCTGAACGGCGCATAGGGAACGGGTTCGCCTGATTGATAAAATTTTCTTGAAACATAAAATCCAGTTTTACCGGCAACATACCGTCCGAGCTCTTCGGCAAGAAAAGTTTTTCCGGTACCGGCAGCACCTGAAATAAGGCACAGGCCGCCATTTTTCTTCATTGTGTTCTTATACATCCGCTTGAGGAGGTTGAATTCCTCTTTCATGCCAATAAGAGGCGCAGTGAAAGAATGCCTCACCGTGCCGTCATGCTCGGCCAGCATGAAATCTCTGTATCCTCTCATGTAAAGATCAAGATCATGCGCAACGCTGATGCTGCTCTGATACCGCTTTAAAGGGTCAACTTCAATCATCTTAAGAACAATCCTTTCAAGGATTGATGGAAAATTTGACAGCAGTTTTCTTTTTTTATCAAGAAATGAATGTTGTGCCCGTGCCACCGATTTCTCGCCTGATTCCCTTTCAAAAGGATAATCCCCGGTAAGCAGATAAAATAAAAGAATTCCCAGTGAATATATATCGCTTCTCTGATCAATCATTCCTTTATTTGAATCGACCTGTTCAGGGGAAAAATACAAAGGGAATGATTCACCTTCATCATTATATGTGTGGCCGTTCTTCACAAGGTGGGAAATTCCGGTATCAATAAGTTTCACCTGATGAAAGGACTTATGAGTTTGTTTGTCAGGTACAATAATTTTTGCTGGATTGATATGCCGGTGAATGATGCCATTATCATGAAGACAGACGAGTGCGGAACACAGCGAAGCAACGATCTGAAGGGTTTCTTCAATACTGAAAAATGCAGGCTGTTTCAATATTGTATTCAGAAAGGTTCCTTCAACATATTCCCAGACAATATATACGCAACCTGCGGTCTCTCCAAAGTCAACAACCTGAAGGAGGTTCGAATGTTTTAACCTTAAAGCTATTTTAATCTCTGATTTGAACCTGATAAAATTATCAAGGCTGAACGCGGCTCCTTCATTTTTAAAAATTTTTACCAGCCGCCTTTCCCCACCAAAAGAAGCGTCATGGAAAATATAGGCCGAGCACAAACGATCCTCATGACAGCACTCGCCGTTCCGGTAGCGTTCAGGTAAAATAAATGATCCATCAGTCATGAATTCAATCGCCGTTAACTTATTGTATTGTTATTCCGATGAACGTGACATCGTCATCATCATTGATCTTTTTATTTTGTAAAAATATTTCAACATCATTATTAATGGCATTATATATTTTTACGGGACTCATGTTTTTTGACTCATAAAGAATTTTCTTCATTCTTGCCTCAGAATAATTTTCGCCTCTTTCATTAAAATGTTCGAAAAGGCCATCAGTGAGTAACAATAGGCAGTCATTGGTTTCTATTCCATATTCCAGTGTTTTATATTCCGAATCCCTGATAAAACCGATTATTCTTCCCGTCCTATCAAGCTCAATAATTCCCTTGTCTTTTATTAAATACTGAGTAGGATGTCCTGCGCTCGCAAACTTTATATATTTTGATTGAACGTAAATATCGACAACAGTACAGCTAAACACAATTTTCATTGTTGTAAAACCCGAAAAGTAAGTATTCAGGTATGTTATTAATGAAGAAGGATCCGGGGCATTTTTTTTAATTTTATTATACTCACTCATTATAACCATAGTAATAAGCGAAGCCTGAATTCCATGCCCTGTAGCATCAGCAAGAAAAATCCTTATAGCATCATCATTTAGTTGTGTTACATCATATATATCACCACCGATGTCCCCCATCGGATGGTATATAAGATTTATCGAAAGATTTTTTATCGTTTCAAGGTCATGAGGAAGCATGTTATGCTGAATTTTTCGCGCTATATACAAATCCTCCTTTATTATTTCAAATGCACTGCTTACCGAACTATATGCCGTTTCAAGCTCCTTCTTTGCGGTATTGAGTTCCAAGGTTCTATCAGCTATTTTTTTCTCAAGATTCGTGTAAAAATATGCATTATCAATTGCTATTGCGGCCTGGGTCATGAATACATTGAGGATATCCTTGTCTGCATCAGTAAAAACCCCCCTGCTCAGGGAATTATCGAGGTAGCAGACTCCCAGCACCGTGTTTCGTCTTTGTATGGGCACGCATAATATTGATTTCAATCCATAGCGGACAATGCTTTTATACATACTGAATCCATGTTCATTCTCAGCGTCACTGCTGATTACAGCCCGGGCATTCCTGGCAACCATATCAACAATATTTTGAGAATACTGCGGCTCAGATTCAATATATACGGTATTGGATACTTTCAGCTCGAAGCTTCCAGAATCTTCGTTTTTAATGAAAAGAAATCCCCGCTGAGCGCCGGTAACTTCAACTGCATTTTCCATGATTTTTGATAAAAGTTCATCGAGATTCAATATGGATGTTATGTCACGGCTAATTTTAATTATCGAGCTGAGTTTATGCCTGTCAAGATAGCTTATAGAGTCCTTTTCACCGGGTTGTTCCTGTTCATCAGTCAGTAAAGCTGATACAATTTTAACATATGTTTCAGCCCCTATTTCAACAAACAATCGGTAAGCTGCTTCAAATTTGGAAATAGACTCACTGACCCGATCAGTTCGCCTTAAAAACATTGCGTACATTAAAAATGATTTTGCAGTGTCAAATTTTCTGCCGTAATTTGAAAACTGCTCAACGCTTTCGTTAAAAGCATTGTCCGCTTTTTTAAGCTGACCGGTAAATGCATAAAATAAAGCCTTCGATCTCAATGCAAGGCCGTAATTATTAACCCATGCTTTTGTTTTTTTAATGGCATTTTTAATTATAACTCTGATTTTATCTATTTCGATCTCGGGTACAATAAGAACGTCTTTTTTCTTTTCAATTAGCAGCCGCAGATTAGCCTCTGCATATAATGGATATATAAAAGTAATAAAATATTTTATAAAATTATTTTTTTCATCCATTTCAATGGCTTTTTGAAAATAACCAATTGCCCTGTCAAACTCTCCTTTTTCAAGATAGAGATATCCGAAGGCGCCGTAATTATAACAGAGATTAAAATCAAGACCGTGTCTGAGACAGAGTTCTTCGGAGTCAACAAGAAATTCTTCGGCAGTTTTATAATCACCTTTTTCAATATAACAGGCCGCATGATGCTGATAGGCCCTTGATATTCCATAATAATCATTAAGCTTGGTACTTATGGCAATAAGATCCTTGGTTAGTGAATGGCATCTTTCGTAGTTTGATGTTATATACGCGTTGTATGATATTCCGCCAAGATCCATTCCGATCTCCCAGAGATCGCCGATTCTGCGGAAAATTGCCAGACTCCTTTGAAAATGTTCATCACTTTTCGAGTAATCTCCCTGCCATGCATGACAGTATCCCAGCCATTGTAGAGACTGCCCTACCCCCCATTCATCACCCAGGCTGTCTCTTATTTTTAATGCGTTCTCGTGATATCTGAGTGCACGTTTAAAAATTGGAATAACCATACACATACTCGCGTATGCCGCCATGCTTGTTCCCAGTTCTTTTGATAGCCCGATTCTTGATTCTGAAATATTAAGCATCTTTATTATGGTTCTGACGAACTTCTGAACATCAGTCAGAATATACATCCAGTTTGCAATCAGGAATAACTTGATTTTTAAACCCTCTTCATCGTGATCGTTTTTCTTCTTCGTTAAAAAAAATGAGGGAAATAAACTATGAAATAAATGAATCACCATTTCAACAATCATGCTCATGATGACAAAAGGCCTTTTGCCCGGAAGCGATTCGCCAAACAGCCTTAACCCTTTCCGTGAAAAAGATTCACAGCGGGACCAGTCTCCCATCTTAAAATAAGCATTACATATCTGGCAATAAGTCTCCCCCTGTTTTAAAGGCGATTTGTAATAATTAAATATCATATTATAAAGATCGATTGCCTTTGTAAGCTCTCCGGTTCGTAAATATAAATCGCCGATATTTTCCCTGCATCCCATGAGCATGGACATGAGGCTCCCGTTTTCCCCGGAAGAAAGTTTTCTTTCATATATTTCCAGACACAGGCGATAATATCGTAACGCATCTTCATTCGCATAATTATTTTTTGCTATAAAGCCGGCAGACATGCCGTACTGCAGAATTTTATCTTCATCGCCGCACTCAATATAATGATACAGGATATCAAATATCATCCCCTTATGGTCTCCTGTCTCTGCCTGTTCAAGCATTTGTGCAATATTCCGATGAATAATTTTCCTGTTATCTTCGCTTATCAAATTGTAGAGAACTTCTCTTATCCGGTCATGAGTGAAACATAAACTTCTCTCCTCTATGTAATAATCCTTTTCAAGGATTTGAAGGTTTATCGCTTTGTCAATAATCGAAACCAGGAGTTTCCCACTTGAACTGTGGTCAGAATTATTTTCAGAAAAAACATCACCGCCACTCCCAACCCAGGAAGAATAGAGCGCCTCGTTGATTTGAAAAAGGTAGGACATGTTTATTTTTTTTCCAAAAATTGAGGCTGAAGCCAGAAGCTCTTTTTCATAATCACTGAATAATGACAGACGTTTGATAATAATATCAATTATTTCAGAAGGAATATTCACTCTTTGCGCCAGGGTTGAATCGAAATGCCATCGATTTTCTCTGAAATAGATCCCTTTCTCCTGGATTAGCTGCCGTATAATCTCAATACTCATCAGCGGGTTGCCATGGCTTTTTCTGAATATAAAAGAAGATATTTCAGATATTAAAGTGTCATTCTTTTCATTATAAAGAATGTTCCTGACCATGCTGTTCAATTCAGACTCGTTAAAAGGATTACAGGTCAATTCAAGCAATGAAGAAAATTTATTATGCTGGCTTATTATATTTTTTTCAAAAGCATGTTCCGGGCCAAGTTCATCACTTCGATATATTCCCACCATCAATAAACGAGCCTCATGAATGTTCAGAGCCATCTCTTTTAAAAGTTTAACGCTTCCTTCATCGGACCATTGAAGATCATCAACTTGTATTACCAGGCCTTTCTCAAGATCTCCCAGAATTCTGAAAAGCTTACTGATTGTTACAAGAAACCTTTTACTTTCTCGTTCATTTTCCAGTGGTATGACAGGAGGACACTCACCAAGAATTTCTTTCATGAGGGGGTTAAATTTTATTACTATTTCGCCAAGATCGCCAATTTCATTTTTTAATATTGAAATTATTTTTTTCTTTTCCAGTTCAGTTTTTTTTCTGAAAATTTTCAGGTAAATATTTAAAAGATCATTAAAAACGATATAGGGAATTCCAGTCATTGCGGGATAACACTTCGCGGAAAGGAACAGCCCGTCATTTGAATTGACGTACTCATGAAGTTCTTCAACAAGCCTGGTTTTACCTGATCCGGCAAAACCTGATATCAAACAGAAACCGCCTTCCCCCTCCAGAACACGGTGGTATATCCCGGTCAGTTGAAGCATTTCATTGCTCCTGGCTATTAATTCAGTGCGGAAATATGGACGAAGGACTTTTTCATTTTCACCGGGAGTGAAATTCCGATATCCCATTAAAAAAAGCTCAAGATCCTGGACAACGGCCTCTGCGCTCTGATACCGTTTATCAGGCTCTTTTTCTATCATTTTAAAAACAATCTTTTCAAGGATTTCCGGTGTTCCCGGCGCTGATTTTTGAAAACCTTCCGGCCTGCTGGCGATATGCCGGTGCATAAGGGAATTGACGTTATCCGCTTTAAAGGGAAGGTTGCCGGTAAGCATTTGATAAAAAAGAATACCCATCGCGTAGATATCACTTCGCTCATCAACGTTTCTCTTGATAACCCCACTCTGTTCAGGTGACATGTATGCGAAGGTCCCGATAATGAGATCGGGATCATCATAATTTCCATATTCCATCATATAGGAAAGGCCAAAATCCACCAGCTTCAGATGTTTAAATTTCTCAATGCTGTTTCCGTAGGGGATAAGAATATTGCTCGGTTTGAGGTCCCTGTGTATAATGCCATTCCGGTGAATGTGTTCAAGCGCAAGAGAAAGATATTTGATAATATAAATTGCCTCTTCAGTGCTGAAAGCAACCACATCCTTCATATAGTCATCAAGAGAGCTTCCTTCAATGTATTCCATGATAAAATAGTGATAACCTGCAAAACGGCCATAATCAACAATCTTGATGATATTTTCATGATTGAGATGGGCTGCAATGGCAATTTCTGAATTGAAACGGATAATATTTTCAAGATGGCTGGTAGTACTTTCTTCTTTTAATAATTTAAGGGCATATTTACTATTTGTATCAGAAATATCAGTAACGAGGTAAACAATACTTAAAGAACCCTCTCCAATTTTCTGGATCACCCTGTATTTATCAGAAATTTGCTGATTAATAATCTTCATTCTTTTAACTGTACAACAGAATCCTTTTTCAGCATCAAAAAAGAGTTCTTAATATATAAGGAAACCTCTATAAATTACATTTCGGATGTTCCCTTGTGGGCACAGCCACTGGATAAATCAGGTTTTATCATTTTTCAATTAATGAAAAAACCTGATTTTTAGAGGTGCCCATAATTTATTTGATTATATGACTAAATAAAAGTCAACTTATTATGAAAATTATTATGTGAATAACACATTACTTAACATGGTTCTTTAATATTTAATACTTAAGTTATATAAGGGAACCTCTATAAATTACATTTCGGATGTTCCCTTGTGGGCACAGCCATTGGATAAATCAGGTTTTATCATTTTTCAATTAATGAAAAAACCTGATTTTTAGAGGTGCCCATAAAAAATACTGATATTATTTTTGTTGACGCAAGTGATTGGATAAAATAAATATCAATAGATTGCCTGAAAATAACCATCAGGGGAAAACATATGATTGACACCAAATTGATTGAAATCCTTGCCTGTCCCGCATGCAGGGGGGATGTTGAATATGACGTAAAAAATGAAAAGATAATATGCACCGGATGCGGAAGGAAATATCCGGTACGAGACGGAATTCCTGTTATGCTGATTGATGAAGCTGAATTGCCGGCTAAATCTGATTGACAGAATCCATGTAATCATCCTTTTTTTCTGCACTCAAAAATTTGAATTAATATAATCGTAGAGGACACAATGTTTGACAGCAAATCTCCTGTAATGAAAATCGTTGGTTACACAATAATAGGTTTTTTTGGCCTTATAATCATCATATCGTTTGGAATGCCCGATTTTATAACACGACTCGGCCTGGATAATTCCATCATAGCAACAGTGAATGGCCAGAAGGTTCATCGTTTTGACTACCTGAGGTATCGCGATAACAGGTTCGGCCATATCAAAAACGAAAAAATGGAAGACCTGATTTTAAATTATTACTTAGGAGATGTTCTTCTTCTTCAAGAGGCCACAAGGGCCGGGCTGGGGGTATCAGATCAAAGGCTTGCCGAGCTCATCAGAAACGACATTCCTGCTTTTAAAGATCCTCAGACCGGAAAATTCGACCCTGACCGGTACAAGAGAATTCGAGAGATCAATCATCTCAACAATAAAGGCTTCTATGAAATGCTTAAAAAAGACATTATAAAAGATGACTTTATGACAATGATAAAAATGGGGATTTCGGTTTCTCCGGATTATATCAAAACCCAGTATATAAGCGACAAGTCTTCACTTCAGATTCACTATTCCTACATTTCAGATATGGACCTGAAAAAAAGATTTAAAAATCAACTAACCGTAAGCGATGAAGATATAAACACTGAAATGAATAAAAACAAAAAAGAAATTAAAGATCCGAAATCCGACAGGGCCCGGATAAAATTAAAACTTGAAAATGAAAAATACAAGAAACTCAAGAAAGAACTTGTGGAAAAGATAAATACTATTGCGATGAAAAATGCATCATTTGCCGAAACATCTGCCCAGCTTGGTGGAAAAATATCATTATCAGGCACATTTAAAATCGGTGAAGACGTAAAAGAACGGGACCAAAAAACAATCACGGCAATAAGCAATTCTCCTATCTTTCTTGAAGACTGCATGAAGCTTTCACCGGGGAAATCTTCACGGGTGATTGAATCCTCCTCCGGCCTGTATCTGTTTACGCCGGTTTCACGCTTTATCGCTGCGGCTGAACCATCCCCCGAGGAAACTGAAAAAATTCAGGAAAGGATTGCAAGTGATACGTATAATATGGTAACCTCAAATCTCATGAGAACATTGCACGAAAAATCTAAAATTATAAAAAATCTAAAAACTGATTGATAATTATAGTCATTAATTATAGACTATTCACTACTGGAAACAGGGCGTTCCCATAATAGTATAGAGCGTATTATCTGAATATTAAATTATAAGGCTGGTTGAGAATAATGAATATCAATGCTGAATTTGTTAATCCTTTTCTTGAAGCGGCGAGTGCAGTTTTTAAATCAATACTTAATGTTGACCTGCGTAGAGGAAAACTGATTATCAAAGAAAGTCCCATTCCTTCAATGGATGTTGCAATAATAATAGGAATAACCGGTTCTGTAACCGGTGAAGTTGTCTATAGCCTCGGTTTCAACATGGTTACCAAAATCGCTGAAATTCTGGCACCGGGACTCTCAACCGAACAGATTAAAATGGAATATAAAGATATTATCGGTGAGCTGGCAAACATGATCACCGGTAATGCCATGAACCTTTTTGCCACAAAAGGAAAAACGATTGAAATCACCACCCCTACCGTTGTTGAGGGAAAAGATTTCACCATCACGATGATCAAGCAGACGACTCTGGGAATAAATCTTTACAGCCCGATGGGGCAGCTCGAAATGAATATTGCTTTGAAGTAAGAAGAAACAGATCAACTGCTATATTCAGACACAGCGGTCCAGTTCGATTCATCAATACCGTAATCCCCGAACACAGAAGGCGCCTCTTTCTGAAGAATTTTCAGCATCTCCATGCATACACACCTGATTTCCCACTGGGCGGCGCGATCAAGCCTCAGTGAAAAAATCGTCCTGAATTCCCTGAAGTTCGCTGAAAACACGATTTCACTTTCCAGCGCATTAGGCAGGACAAAGCGCGCATCCTCTTTTTTCATCCCCGCTTTACGAAGTTCATTATAGGCCTTTTCAGCTTCTTTCATAAAAGCGCGAAAAATACCCGCGGCATGTGAATCCTTTTGAATCGCGGGGGGGATGATGTAACTGAAACCCGTTTCGTCAACATATCGCTGTGACTGCTGTGAATAGCTTGCGATACGATGCCGTACGAGCTGGTGCGTGAAAGCCCTGGAGGCCCCTCTTATTCTGAAGCTCGCCGAAGCGTGTTCGAGAATCGACAGGTGCCCGTTTTTAATGCTTTTTCTGATGAAATTTTTTTCGCTGTCATCCGTGATCCTTTCCAGTGAAAGGTAGCAGGTCCTTCCCGCCTCTTCAATGAGCTTCTCTGCTCTTGGCGTTATTGCCAGCAGGGTGACATCGGGCTTGGTGATCTCCACAGACGGTGCACCCTGTTCCTCAAATTTTCATGCCCGCGAATCCAAGAAAGGCAAGGGCGAGGAGTCCGGCTGTGATAAAGGTTATTGGAAGTCCCCTGAGGTTATCAGAAATTTCAGCAAGCTCAAGGCGCTCACGGATACCTGCCATGAGAAGCAGGGCCAGCGTGAAGCCCACTCCTCCGCCGAAACCCTGGATCACTGATTTAAGCAAACCAAGATCGGTATCTAAAAATCCTGAATTGATATTCAACACGGCAACTCCCAGAACAGCGCAGTTGGTCGTAATAAGAGGAAGGAAAATACCCAGGGCCTGGTAAAGAGACGGTGAAACCTTGTCAATAACCATTTCAACGAGCTGCACCAGGGCCGCTATTACCAGAATAAATGATATGGTCCTGAGGAACGTGATGTCATAAGGAACAAGGATGTATTTATATACAAGAAAGGTAATAAACGACGCGAGGGTCATGACAAAAATAACCGCGAGGCCCATGCCAAGGGCTGAATCGAGTTTTTTCGAAACTCCCAGAAAGGGGCACAGGCCGAGCATCTGGTACAGAACAAAATTGTTTATGAATATTGTGCCTATCAGTATGGTAAAAAGTACCTTGATTTCCATCCAGACCCCCGATTAATCCTTTTTGCGGGAATTGATATAATTCATGCCCCAGAGCATAAGCCCGAGAGTAAAAAACGCGCCGGGTGCGATGATCATTGCTGATGACGGCTGCATACCCGGAATCAATGTCAGGCCAAAAAGTTTGTTTGCCCCCAGGATTTCCCGAACAAAAGCGAGAACAAACAGGGTAACGCCGAAACCAAGGCCCATGCCTATACCGTCAAAAACCGATAGTATGATACTGTTTTTCGAGGCGAATTCTTCAGCCCTTCCAAGTATGATGCAGTTGACCACAATAAGGGGAATAAAAATACCCAGGGCCTTATAAACCGCCGGCTGGAATGCGTTCAATGTCAGTTCAACAACGGTCACGAAGGTTGCTATGATAGTAATGAATATGGGAATCCTTATATGGCCGGGAACAAATCCCTTGACCAGGGAAACCAGTATATTTGAACAAACCAGCACCATGGTTGTGGCCATAGTCATCCACAGCGCGTTTGACACAGAGGTCGTTACCGCAAGAGTCGGGCACATCCCTATGCCTAAAATCAGTATGGGATTCTTTTTCCAGATGCCCTTAACAAATTCCTGCCAGTAGTTCATCGGGCACCTCCCTGATTGGTCACCTTTCCCGCGGCTTCCACAGTTTCACGCTCAAGCGCCGTATGAAGCAGCCCTATTGCTTTTTCTATTCCTTTGATCGTTGCCCGTGACGTTATCGTGGCTCCGGTTATCGCGCTTACCGCATTCTGACTGGCCAGTTCATCTTTAAGGGCCTCATTCCAGTCGCCTTTTTTGACGATATTGATCTTGTTTTTCGCGTTCAAGCCGGTGAATTGAAGCTGGAACCACGGGCGGGTTTCCTCTCTGGCGCCGCGGTTGTTCCCGAAAATCGTGCCGAAAAAAGTACTTGAACTGGCGACCTCTATGCTGCGCGCCCCGAGTCCGGGAGTTTCGCTCTGCTGCAGAATAGACATCCCCAGGATCGTGTCCCGGTCGTCAACGCCAACCATTGATACGACCTGGCCGCTGTAACCGGGACTTGACGCGATAAAGGCGTATCCCTTTATCATCTTTCCGGACTCGTCTTTCTCGGCAGGCCAGTAGGTAAAATCAGTGCCGTCCAGCGTTAGGTTTTTTTGCTCGCCCACGGTGTAACCGGGAAGAACGATAGCCAGGGCGCGCTCTTGTTTTTCCTTTTCCTGTTTCAGAATGCTGGGATAGGTAATTTTTTTAATATGAGATAATACCATGGAAGACACAAAGGCGACCAGGGCGAGTATTATTGCAGGTTTGACTATGTTATTCATGAATCACTCCATCATATTCCCTGGAATTTACTTTCCAAACACCGCTGGTTTCGTGAACCTGTCTATCAGAGGTACTGTGGCGTTCATAAGCAGAATTGAATAGGACACCCCTTCAGGATAACCTCCCCACATTCGAATAACAAACGTAATGATACCGCATCCCGCGCCGAAAACAATCATCCCCTTTGCCGAAACCGGGGATGTCACCATATCGGTTGCCATAAAAAACGCTCCGAGCATCAGGCCTCCGGACAGCAGATGAAAGACCATTGCCGAACAGGGAGAAGCGTGACCGGTTAATGCGTAATAAGCAAAAGCAAGTATCCCGACCGTGGCTATATACGAAACCGGGATGTGCCAGGTAATGATACGCCTGGCGAGCAGAAAAATCCCTCCGGCAAGAAGGCACACCGCAGAAGTTTCACCAATAACGCCGCCGACATTTCCTATGGCCAGGGACTTGAACATCGCGGGTGAAAACAGCAGGTCGTGCAGCTGGCCAGCACCGATGTTCATGTCAGCCAGGAGTTTTGGCCCTTCCTTTAATGCTCCGAGGGGAGTTGCCTGGGACACCGCGTCAAAAGCCTGCTGCGGCAGGCCGGATGTGTTGGTTATTCCCTTGCCGATAATATTTCCGGAAAAGGAATGCCATCCGGTCGTCATATGCACCGGCCATGAAGCCATCATAAAGGCGCGGGCCGCCAGGGCCGGGTTAAAAATATTGAAGCCAAGGCCTCCGAAAAGCTGTTTTACGATAATAATGCCAAAGAACGAACCAATCACCAGCATCCAGACCGGAGCGGCCGGGGGGACGTTCATGCCGATAAGCAGTCCGGTTATCGCAGCTGAACCGTCTTTCACCGTGATCTTTTTCCCCATTACAAGCTGAAAAAGGGCCTCTGCGGCCATAGCTGAAACGGTGGAAACCAGCAGAAGGATCAGGGCCCTGACACCGAAGGTGTAAATAGAAAAAACCGCTGCAGGCACAAGAGAGGCAACAACAAGCCACATTATTTTCGTTACTGAATCAGGTGTACTGATATGTGGGGCGTTTGAAAGAAAGAGAGCCTTTGGTTCTTTGTTTTCAGTCATAGAAAGCACCAGTTATTTTTTTTGTTTTCTGACCCAGGCCTGAGCGAGCTTGATGAAGTGACTTAACGGCCGCTTTGAAGGACAGCTATATGAACAGGACCCGCACATAATGCAATCCAGGGGATTTAAACCCTCGACCAGGTCATACCTGTTTTTTCCCACCGCGTTCCCCAGATCGCAGGGCAGTAGATTGATCGGGCATGCTGCGACACATCTGCCGCAGCGGATGCACTGACTGTAGTCACCGGTCCTTACCTCATCTTCGGAAAGAAAAAGAATTCCCGAAGTGCCCTTGACAACCGGGATGTCCATGGAATGCACGCTGAGCCCGCACATCGGGCCGCCAATGATTATTTTTGCCGGTTCACCCTTTAAGCCACCGCACTCTTCAACAATATCAGAAATTTTGGTGCCGAATCTGACTTTATAGTTTCCCGGTTTATTAATCATGCTTCCGGAAACCGTGATATACCGTTCAAAGAGCGGCTTTGAATAAAGCACCGCCTCCCTGATAGCGAATATGGTGCCAACATTCTGCACTACAACGCCGACTTCCATGGGAAGAGCGCCGGACGGGACCTCACGTTTCAAAAGGCTGAATATGAGCTGTTTTTCAGCTCCCTGAGGATATTTTGTTTTAAGAGACCTTACTTCAATCCGGGAACCGGTCTCACGGGAAAGAGTTTTTTTTAAAGAAGCGATTGCTTTACTTTTATTATTTTCAATGCCGATAATGGCCCGGTTTACACCCAGCACCTTCATGATTATCTGCGTGCCTTCAAGTATCTCTCCGGGAAACGACTGCATGAGCATGTCATCTACGGTAAGATAAGGCTCACATTCAGAACCGTTTATAATGACAGTGTCAATTTTCTTTTCCGGCGGAGGAGAGAGTTTAACTGCGGTCGGAAAGGCGGCACCGCCCAGCCCGACGATTCCTGCATCGCGAATCCTTTTCAGTATTTCTTCAGCGGAAAGAGTTTTCCAGTCATCAGTCTGTTTCGGCTGCGCTGAGGTTGGAAAAGCACCTTCAGCTTCAATGACCACGGCGAGCTGTTTGTTATTGACTGTAAGGATTTCTTTTATTTCAGAAACCTTTCCCGGCACAGGCGAATGAATATTCGCGCTTACGAAGCCTCCTGCTTCACCAATAAGTTGCCCCTCGGTTACCATATCCCCGGCCTGAACAACTGCCCTGGCAGGAGCGCCAATATGCTGCTGCAGGGGAATATAACAGGTTTGCGGGACTGGAAGATTGGAAAATGGTTTATCTTCAGAAATATGTTTATTCTCTGGTGGATGGATACCACCTTTAAACCCGGAAAACATTTTTAAAGATCCTTGGTTGAATAGATTTCATCCTTTATGGGAAGTTCTTTTCGCAAATTTTTTATATAGGGAAAAAGCTCCCCTGATTCAATATAATATTCACAGTCATCCATTATTCTTCTGGCAACGGTAAAATATTTATAAAGTTTTTCTTCCCCAGATCTTTTTACCCATTTCTTTTTCAGACATTTAACCCTGAGAACATACCTGTCAGGTTCAGATTCATACTGGCGAATTACTATACAACTCTGACAGTTCGCACAGAATATTTTTTCCTTTGACATCGACAATCTCCTTAAAAATTATATAACTGCAGAACGAAATGGGAAAGTGATAAAAACGCTCTTTGCAGAGCAACATTAATTCCGGAGTTAGGCAAACAGTCAAGAAAAATTTTCTGATTTCTAAGATATTAAAACAGCGTATTTTTTATTGACAATTTCCCTGATATTATTAATGGTACTTATAAGGACATTCAAATATAATGAATGACAGTAAACAACTGAATAACCTCAAAAACCTTCTTATTAAAGAAGGGCTGCTGAATTCTGACGAACTCTCAGAGATAAAAAACAACCCCATACTTCTTATCGACATCGGCTATGAATACGTCGAACAGGGAGATTACGAACAGGCCTATAAACTGTTCAGCATGGGGATGTCAATCGATAATTCAGACCCTGATATTCTCAATGGCCTGGGCATTACCCTGTGTGAAATGGGAAAATTCGAAGAATCTAAAAACGTTCTGGAAAAAGCCCTGCAGAACAGCCCGGATGATGCTATAACCCTGGCAAATATTGCCGGAGTCTGCTGGGAAATGGAAAACTATGATGAGGCCATCTTCTACTACCATAAGGCATTAAAGAGTGATTCAGATATTGAGGAAATCTACTTCAATCTTATCAATCTTTACATGGAAAATGAAATGCTTCATATCGCGTACATTACAGCATTGGATTTCGTAAAAACTTTCCCGCAAAGTTCCGATGCCAATGATCTCCTTAATGATATCCTCATCAATATGGCCCTCTGCAATTTCTGAACTCCTTCTTATTGTTAATCAAAAATGTTCCTTCTGTATGACAGGCTTTCCTTTAAGGTAAAAAGGTCACTTCCCCTGGGAACATCACGCAGTTTTGTCAGCATCGTTTTAGTGTCAACCAGGTCTGAAAATGGTACCGGCTTTATATCAAAGTTGTCTGTTACCGATACCATCACGCCAAACTGTTTTTCAAGATAAAACTTTGCCGCGCCATAACCAAGCATGCTGCCGAGAACGACATCAAAACCGGTGGGATGGGCCGATCGTATTTCATACCCTATCTGTTTTGATGTTATTTTAACATCCAGCCCGGTTTTTTCCTTATATTTTTCTTTCGATATCTCAGCAAGCCTCGCCGCAATCTTGGCTTCACTGAACATGAGGTTGCCATGTTTGTCCCTGACTTTGGGTTTCATATCTTCGGGAAGTTTGTCGGCAATACCTTCGGAGACAACAATAACCCCGTATGGCTTGCGGTCATTTTCCCTGCAGAGTATAACATCAGCGATACGCTGGCCCAGATCATCAAGATCAACCGTCTCTCCCTCAATATCTTCAGAAGAAATCATAAGGATTGCTTCAGCCGAGAGTCCTGCCGCATAGGTTATCCAACCGGCTTTTCTTCCCATAAGCTCCACAATAAAATAGCTGTCGGTTGCCTGAGCGTCAGCTTTTAAATTAAGAAGTATCTTCTGTGCAACATCAACAGCGGTCCAGTAGCCGAATGTCCATGCAATCCCGTAATAATCGTTATCAATCGTCTTCGGAATATGGATTACCGGGAAACCCATCAGCCATAAAAAATTCGCTGTTTTCAAGGTGTCATCGCCCCCGATTGAAATCAATGCCCCTACTTCGAGATAATCAAAAGCATCGAGGATATTTTTTAATTTGCTGTTTTTTTCAGGATCATTCAGGTCTTCCATTGTCCTGATGTCTTTCCCGGGATTTGCCCTGGATGTCCTTAAAAAAACGCCGCTCCGGTTGCGGGCTTTTGTTATTTCAGGCGTGATAAAACCATAATGAAGGTCTTTTCTCAATTTGGGATAATTTTTATTGAAATCCTGTAAAAATTCATACCCCCTCATTATGCCAACTACAGATACATGGTTATCAAGAAGATTAAGAGCAATTGACGATATAACCGCATTCGCGCTGGGGGCCGGCCCCCCGGAAAAAAGGACCCCGACTTTGTCAAATTTCGGTATAGTCATTGTATCTGACTCTCCATTATATGGTATTTTAATTCTACACAAAAAAAAGAAATGACCTTAATTCTATAATAAAATTCATATAGATTGCAAGAAAAAAACTCTGACATCAGTAAATACAAACTCATTAAATAAAATTAAATCAACGGGGGAATAGTATGCAGAGGCAAAAACCGGTAATCAGTTATAATCCTGACCCATTATGATAAATTTCCAAAAATATTATCAGCGGTAAACTGCATGTGGAGAAATGTTGCAACCATATCCTGCGCAAGAATATTTAAATCAGTCCAGACAAGAGTCTGATCATCCGCCAGCACATAAACCAGGTCCTGTTCCCTGTCATAATAAATTTTAGTAAGACGCATGACGGTAAAATCTTCGCCGATCATATGGGGGATGTTTATATCGAAGTCAGCAGACCGGTCTTCATAAACATCAAGGAGTTCCATTACAAACGAAGCAAGGCTCATCTGCAAAGAAAGCATTGCTGTGCCAATGTCAACTGCGGCCTGATTAAAATGCTTTTTGAGACTTGATTTATCCTCTGGCATGAGAATCCCCCTCGAAAGGAAGGCATCTGGATAGATTGTGCTTTAAATATAATTCTGGAAGTTTCAATAAGCTTTTCAAGAAGAAAATGTGCCGCGAGAGGGATTTGAACCCTCACAGGCGTTCGCCTACTAGACCCTGAACCTAGCGCGTCTACCAATTCCGCCATCGCGGCATGTCAGCATTTTCAATGTACTATCATTATCAGATACATTATTTGTCAAATATATTTTTTTAACCCGGAACAAGACACCATAGCTTCAAGCAATCACTGCCGGTATTTTTCTATATTCATAATCTTAAATGTGCTTCCCTCATCACCAAGATTTATTATAACGGTGTCGCCCGATTTTTTTCCCAGAAGAGCTTTCGCTATTGGAGAACGATATGACAGTATCATCTTCTCAAAATCAGCATCCCAGGGCCCCAGAACCGAATAATGACTGGATTCACCGGTTTCAACATTTTGAATCAACACTTTAGTACCGATAGTGACCGTTTCAGTTGATATGGAATCAAACTGAAGAACTGAAGCTATTTTCATTTCTTCATCCAGTTTTTTTATGGCAAGCTCCAGTGTCGCCTGCTTCTCCATGAGTGCATTATACTCAACGTTTTCCCTCATATCTCCGGTCGCTTCGGAAACCTTGGCCAGCTCTTTTGAAAGATTAACCATCTCCTCATTGACCAGCCTTTCGAGCTCCCGTTTCATCTTGTCATAACCTTCCTGGGTCACGATCAACTTCTCTGTTTGATAATCCCAGTCTTCAGTTGAGGCCGCATATTGAAAATCAGGATTCTTGTCTTTAATATAAGAATAAAATTTTTCAGCCTTGCTTTCATCGAGGTATGAAATATTTTTAAAAAGATCATACAATTTCGCAAGGAATGGTCCTGGTGAACGATCAATGATCTCTTTAATAACAATGGCTTCATTATCAAAAAGAGTGTCGACCATCATGTTCTTGAGCCTGTTGCCTTCAATTTCAATTTTTTTCAGCTCATTCATTAACCTGAAATAAGTAATAGTAAAACTTTCCCAGGAAAAATCAAGCCACTGATAGTCCCATGTTTTCGTAAAAAGATTTTTAGCGACCCAGATAAAAATGTCCGGATATTGCTTCGCGCCGGTGATAACCCTGTCAATAAAAGTATTGATTATATAATACGCATGAGCTCTGATGAGCTTGTTGAAAATATATTTATGTATCCTCACCGGAGTTTCATAAAGAAGATCATGAAAAATCTGAGGCCAGTCTTCCCTTGATTCTTCAATAAGATTTACAAAATCTTTTTTATAATCATAGGAGCCGATCTTCATCGAAATTAGGGGAAGTTCATGGCTTTCTTTGATGTAATTAATCACTTTTTCATAAATAGGCTGCAGCTTAAGCTTCGATGAATCCGTGTAGCTGACAAGATCTTTCAAAACAAAAAACGAGAGGATCTGCCTGGTGGCCGAATTGCCCTTGACCTCTTCCAGGTAATAATCAATAAAATATTGAGAAACCGATGATCCCTCATCAGTACTGATGTTATTGATAAATTCCATGGCTGTATCAAGCTTTTCAGTAAAAGACGAACTTCTTGTGAAACTATTCAATAACTCCTCGGCAAAAGTAACCGGTTTGTCCCGCATATATATCAGGTCTTTCTTTTTATCTGAAACACCGAAAAGAGGATCCTTCTTAATCGCGGTTCTTGTTCTGGTCCACCATTTACTCCATGATTTCTGGTCGACATACCTGGAAATCAGCTCTTTTTTAATATCTTCAAGCGTAATCTCCCCATTGTATGATTTCACCAGAATTTTGAAAAATTCAATGATATCTTCTTCAAACAGATTTTTTACTGTTTCAGCGTCCTCAAATTCCATCACATAAAGGTGATCATTGCTCACCGGAGTCAAAGACTGGAGGGCCATTTTTATCGACATGCGATGTTCAGGCTTGCCGGAAAAATTAATGATAATACTTTCGCTGTCTATATCAACAATCTTTCCAAGGCCCCATGAATTGTGATACGCGTAATTCCCTTTATCAAAGTAAATGTTCTTCTCAAAATCCTGGATGGCGTATTTGACCGGACTTTTAAAGTTGTTCAATCGTGAGAGCTTCATGAACTGTTCAAACTGGGAATGGTTCCCATACTTGGCACGATAAAAATCAATGAGCTCCTTTCTCGCATGCGTGTCGTCAGAGCGGTATTCAAGTATCTTTTTCAATATCTCGATTGTCTGGTCAGGGTTGTCCCTGTCCTTGTATTTCCCGAGCAGAATTTTTAACAGGTTTGCTGCAAGTTCAAATTCCTTAGCCTCAACCAGAAGCCGTTCAATACGCTCAAAAAAAGTTATATCTTCCCATGAAACAGCGACAAGTTTGTTCCACAGACTGGTAACTTCATCAAATTTCCCAATTTTTATAAAGCCTTCAATGGACAGCTTCATGTATTGGATGCTTTTTTCTTCATCGTCATCAATAATAGCAAAAGCGAGCTTTTTAGCCAGTTCCGCATCAAAGCGGTCGATCTTCAAAAGATTTTCCAGTACGGGAATAGCTTCCCTGCTTCGTCCCTGCCGTTCAAGGCTCAGTGCCAGAGACTTCAGTGCATTGCTGTTCTCACCGTACTCCAAAATTTTTTCCGACAGCTTTTCCAGGACAGCCCATTTGTGGCTCTGGGTGAATATGTCAATAAGCCTTCGCAGCTGGACCTGGTCTTCTATACTGTCTATCTGATAACCGCATATCCCGACCAGATAGAGCGCGGTGATTGAGTTTGGATGCTCCTCAAGATGTTTCTTGCACGCCGATGTTGCCTCTTTTATAAGGTCCTCAGAACCAAGAGTATAAAAGAGGTCATCGAGAATTTTGAACTTTGAGATACCAATATCTTTTGGCTCGATGCGTCCCCAGACTTCTTCTTTAAAAAGGGAATTGAGCTTCTCCAATGCTTTCTCTTTTGACATAGCACCATCCTGAAATGATAATTTCAAAAACAGAAAATACCCATCCTTTCATATGATGGGTATTTTCCAGAAAAATGAAGTGATATTCTGCAAAGATTTATAGAAATGAACTTATTCTGTCTTTTCGCCACCCTGGCTTTGTTTCTTTGATTCTCCAGTGAAAATCTTATGAAGATCCTTCCCGTCGAAATTTACTTCAAAGACATCGGTAAGGACTTTCAGCTGATCAAATGAAAAAAATGTTTCAGCTGTCAGTTCCTGATACGAAGAACTCTCTTCGGCCCTCAAGACGAAGCGGGTAATCTTCGTTACTCTTGTTTGAGGATACGATTCATAAGACTGAGGAACGTTGATAGGAATCTCAACCTTGAGCGGCTTCCATCCGACAAAGTTAACAGACCCGAATTTCAGAATATGGGTATTCCCCTCAAAATCTTTAAGCCATGCTTCAAGGTAATAGGGATGTCCTCTGCCATGGACCCATAATGATATCGCTTTCGCCCTGCCGGGAAGCTGAAGGCCTCTCTCCTGTTCATCTTTTCTTGTATTGGGATTATAGGTCAATACAGGAGTACGGTCTTTCCACTCAACCTCGGGGGGAGCAAGGATATGAATCGAGTTTGTGCCGGGATAACGAAACTTAAAAAACACACCCAGACATTTCTCTTTCTTTTTTCCCTGGCCGGTCAAGGACCACTCTTCAACGTTCATATCATTGGGAAAGCCATCAATGACTTTCATCTCCAGAACAGGAACAGGGTCTTTCATTTTTAATTTTTTTTCAGTTTCCTGGTTGTCAAACTTTCTCGGTTCGGACTTAACCACCCAGCCCTGATCGCCAACCTGGGAATTTTCAAAATCCTCGATAACAAGCGCCTTGAGCTCTTCACCACTGATGTCAGAAGGAACATTGGTAATAATCTTTGAATCGGCCTTCTGCGGAGTCAGGGATCCAACTACAAGAGCGACAACAAGAATAGAAACAAAGGATAATACTTTCTTATAAATCATAGTTACTTAAGCCTCCCTTCTTTGCATTAACCAATATTACCAAGTATCCTTGATAGTTTCATCACCGGTGAATTCACTGAGGTCGGTGATAATTCTGAACTGATCAAGATAAAAGTAGAAAGTCCCGGGGACTTCATATCTGTCGCTTTCAACAAAAAAAGACACAAAATGCAGGTTCTTGTCAAGTACCGCGTAGCTTGCGGATTGAGGAAGCCATCCGGGTATAATGACTGACATTTCTTTCCATCCCCAGAAATCAAGAGGACCGATTTTTAATTTATGAAGGTGCCCGCGATAGTCACGCAGTTTCACAAATAAATTGTGGCGAAATTTTCTGCCCAGTACCCAGACTTTTATTTCTCTGGCTTTACCTCTGACTATATATTCATTTGGAGGAAAAACTTCTACTCTGTCAAATCCTCTTTCAAGGAAATAGGATTTAATCCCGAGTACATATTCATTTTTATGTGAGATTCCATTTTCGTCAGTCATTTCGGTGGCGAATTCGCCGGGTTCGCCGCTTTCATTAACGAACTGACCTCTGTCATTCACCGGGCGAGGTTTCCCGGGAATTTTTCTTATCTTTGTATCACCCAGGGGACAGGTCGAATCGGCCCTCCAATCCTCACATGCTTCAAAATCGTTGAGCCAGTCAACAACAAGGCCGTCAACTTTCTTTTTCGGAGTTTCGGCAGCCTTTTCCATGTCCCCGCCCTGCTGCTGGGCATTCAGATTTATACCTCCATTGCCGACGAAGAAAATCAATAAACCAATCCATATCGACAATACAGAAAATTTGAATCTCATTTTCATAATTCTCCTCTTCACTATTTTTTCAAATCCTATATTTCATCCCTGAAAAATAAGGTGGCTACTTCTCTTCTTTTTAAGTATCGGAATCTTATCAGTACAATTTAGAATAAAATAATACCGTTATTAAGTATTATATCTAATAACTTAATTGTCAAGAAATTAATAGTCTATTTTCATATTCAAAAAAAGCTACGAACCTTCCTGAACTTTTATGGAAACTATTACCGTACTTATGCATAAAAATCAATTGAATTTTAAGTATTAGTTTTTTATCCTGATTATTCCTATTCTCCAGGAGCAGTAAATTACCACGGGAATATGAATATTTACATTTATACTGAAGCCCGGCAATCAACTTAATCTGGCCATTTGAGGATTACATGAGAATTATTGACCTGTACCGAAAGTCTTTTACCATATCATTTGAAATATTTCCGCCAAAAACCGAAGCCGGCGATATAAACCTCTGGAAAGAGATGCAAGCGTTATCAGACCTTGGTCCCGGATATATTTCGGTTACCTATGGCGCAGGAGGATCAACAAGGGAAAAAACTCTTGATATAGCCTTAAAAATCAGAGACAGCTATAATATCATCCCCCTGGTGCACTTTACCTGCGTGGGATCGGGCGAAAAAGAGATTGCCCGGTATCTTGAAATCGTCAAAAAAAAAGAAATTATCAACATCCTGGCCCTCAGGGGCGACCCGCCTGTTGGAGAAGAACACTTTACGCCTCCCCCTGACGGCTTTTCCCATGCCAATGAACTGGTTAAATTCATCAAAGGGCTGGATGATTTTGCTATCGCTGTCGCGGGCTACCCAGAAGGACATATTGAAGCTGAAAATATTGACACCGATATCGATAATTTAAAAAGAAAAGTGGACGCCGGAGCTGATTTTATCATAACCCAGCTGTTCTATGACAACAATGATTACTATACTTTTATCGATAAAATTACCCAAAAGGGGATTACGGTGCCCGTCATCCCCGGAATTATGCCCGTTACCAGCCTTGCCCAGATAACAAAAATTACCGGGATGTGCGGTGCAAGGATACCGAAAAAACTTCTTGCTGAACTTCAACAATGCCGCTCAGATGAAACGATCTGCAAAACAGGGATAGAATATTCCACCAGACAGTGCCATGAGCTGAAGCAGTGGGGTGTTCAGGGATTCCATTTTTACACCCTGAACAAATCTGCTGCGGTCAATAAAATTATTGAATCGCTGTAACAGGTCATACTATGTATCGATATGAAGAAAAAACCAACCCCTTTCAAACAGTGCTCAAAGCCGTTTTGCTTGTAACAGGCGGCATTATCGCAGGGCTGATTGCCGGAAGGCTTATATTTCTGCCCTACATTGCCGCTGATTCGTCAATGCAGCCAAATATCAAACCAGGCGAACGCCTGATTATATGCAAACTGGCCACACCCGCTGCCGGAGATATCGCGCTGATAAAAAGCCCCGTTGAACCTGACAGGGTCCTGTTGAGAAGAATAGCGGCGAAGGGGGGCGACACTGTTGAAATTCGAAATAAAGTCATTTACATCAATGATAAAACAGTAAGGTTCGCCTGGAAAACATCAGGCTCAGATAAGAGAATATTCCCCATGCACTTTACCAGCCGGGACACGATGCCTGCGGTAAAACTGGACCGGCGCCAGTTTTTTCTTCTCTGCGACAATCTTGACAATTCCTTTGACAGCCGTACTTTCGGCGCAGTCAATGCAGATGAAATAATCGGCACCATGATTTATAAACAGTGACCGCGATCCGGCCAAGCCGAGGATTTTAGTTGACACCGGGTGTTCCCCCGGGAGTATAATAAAATATTCTGAGGAATCTTTTATTTCATAGCAATAAATCTCGGATAATTCGATAAACCATGGGTCTTGATTGGGTCGCGAGGGAGGAATAATGATAAAAGCAGTCATAATGGCCGGCGGGGAAGGCACCAGGTTGCGGCCACTGACCTGCAACAGGGCAAAGCCCATGGTCCCTGTTGTAAACAAGCCCGTTATTGAACACTCAATTGAACTCCTGAAGCGTCATGGCATCAGGGACATTATTATCAGCCTTTTCTATCTTCCCGAAAACATACAGAATTATTTCGGCGACGGTTCAGACTGGGACGTTTCAATAACCTACTCAGTTGAAGAGACGCCCATGGGCACCGCCGGCGGGGTAAAAAAAGCAATCGGAGATTTTGACTCGACGTTTATCGTGATGAGCGGCGACGGGATCATCGATTTTGATATCACGTCCATCATTGAATTCCATAAAAACAAAAAATCGCCCTTCACGATTGTTCTTGCACGGGTGAGCCATCCAACGGAATACGGCATTGTCATTACCCGTGAAGACGGAAAAATCGAAAAGTTCCTGGAAAAACCTTCGTGGAGCGAAGTCTTCAGCGATACGGCCAACACGGGAATGTATATCATTGAGCCCAAAATAATCAAAAAACACATTCCCGATAATACGAAGTTCGACTTTTCAATGGACCTCTTCCCCCTGCTTCAGGAAAAAGGCATTCCCCTGTACGGGTATGTTGCTGATGGCTACTGGTGCGATGTGGGGAATCTCTCAACCTACAGCGATGTTCACAAGGACATACTGCATGGCATCGTATCATTGGACATCCCCGGTAAAAAAATATCACAGGACGTCTGGGTGGGCCACGAGGTCGACATCCATCCTGAAGCTGAAATAAAAGGGCCGGTCGTGCTCGGCAACTTTGTTAAAATAAAAAAAGGGGCGTCAGTCTCAGAGTTCACCTCCATCGGCGACAACTGCATCATAGAAGAGAAAGCCTCGATAAAAAAAAGCATCGTGCTTCACAACACCGTGATAGGCCCGAACTGCGAAATCCGGGGCTCGATCATCGGGAAACGCTGTGTCTTCCAGGAAAATGTCTCAATGTACGAAGGGTCCGTTATCAGCGATGACTGTATAGTCGGCACTGACGTGATAATACCGGCGGGAATCAGGGTCTGGCCTGATAAAGCGATTGAACAGGGCACACGGCTAACATCCGACCTGATCTGGGGAAAAACGGAAAAAAAATCCCTTTTCGGTTCGGACGGGATCATCGGCTCGTTTAATATAACCATAACACCGGAATTCGCCTCAAAACTCGGGTCAGCTCTCGGGGCCTACCTCGGGAAAAATAAAAAAGTAATCATCAGCAGGGACACGACCGCAGCGGCGCGACTTATAAAACGGGCCTTCTCAGCCGGGCTTCTTTCCATGGGTGTTGATATTTACGACATGGAGATTGAATCAATTCCCATGAACCGCTACTCCATAAACTTTTTCAATGCGGACATGGGCTGTTACGTGCAGATATCTCCGTTAACAGGACTGCAGTATATCCTGATCAGGATGTTCAACAGGCAGGGTTTCCAGATATCTCTCGATGAAGAAAAGAAAATCGAAAACATCTTCTTCAGAGGAGACTACCCCCGCAAAGAGGCCTTTGAAACAGGAAGAATCAACTATCCGGCCCACCACATCGAATCATATCTTTCAAATGTCGACAATTATGTCAACAGCGCCATTATCCGCGAAAAGAAATGGAAGGTGATCGTCGACTGTTTCAACGGCGCAGCCTCCCATGTCTTCCCTGAACTGCTCAACTATTACGGATGTGAAACAACCGTGCTCAGGGGCCAGATAAAGGAATTCAGTAATGACGAAGAGATGAAAAGCGAGGCCCGGAAATCACTGAACAACATCATGCAGATGGCTAAAATCAACAAGGAAATCGGCGTGATAATCGGTCCGCATGCTTCGCATATGACCATTGTCGATGAAAACGGTGACACTCTTAATGAAAACGAGCTCCTGACAATTCTTTCGCTCTTCTATCTGAAGCACGGAAAGGCCAAAAGCATCAACCTGCCCGTCACTTCTTCAATGATCATCGAACAAATGATTAAAAAACAGGGGGGGAAGGTTAACTGGATAAGCTCGAAATTCCGCGCTATCGACAACTTCCACAACCTGTTGAACAAAGACCACGAGGAAAAATATCCCCATCTTGAAATAATCTTTGACCCCATGATCACCTTTATGAAAATCCTTGAATTTCTTTCACAGGAAGATAAAACGCTCTCAGCCATAAGGGAAACAATCCCTAAAAGCAATATGATCAACATCTCGCTGCGTTGCACCTCTGATGAAAAAGCGATGATCATGCGCGTGCTCAGCACATCTGTTGACCAAAAAAAAGTTGAACTTCTTGATGGAATACGGATCATTGAGGAAAATGCATGGATTCATATTATGCCCGACGCGATAAATCCGGTCATTCACCTCTTCGCTGAAGGGGAAACCCCTGATGACAGAGACGCTATTATAGATGAATACACGATGAAAATTAAAAAACACACCACCGGGGCTTACTAAAAAAGGTTATTGTATGTACACCATCAACCAGGAAAGACTGATCACGACATTCATGGACCTGACCAGAATCCCATCCCCGTCATGGGACGAGGGTGAAGTGATCAATTTTATCATTAACCGGGCGAAGTCCCTGGGACTTAAATACAAAAAAATACCCTGCCGGCAATCATTCAACCTTCTTATTACCCTTGAGGGGGATAAAAAAATCAAACCGATCCTTTTCTCTGCTCACACCGACACCGTCACTCCCTGTGAGAATGTCAACCCGCAGAGAAGCAAAACAAAGATAACCGCTGACGGAAATTCAATCCTGGGAAGCGACGACAAGGCTGCGATAGCCATGTTCCTTGAGGGCCTCAATTATATCAGGGAAAACGACATCCCCCACGGTGATGTTGAAGTTCTCCTTTCGTGTGCGGAAGAAATCGGCCTGAAAGGCATAAAACTCTTTGATATGTCGCAGATAAAATCAAAACACGCTTTCGTGTTCGACTGCACCGGTTCAGTGGGGAAAATCATCCTCAAGGCCCCCTACCATCTGAACATGTCGCTGAAAGTCAAAGGAAAAGCGGCCCATGCCGGAATAGAACCGGAAAAAGGCATCAACGCGATCAACATCCTTGCTGAAATAATAACGAAGATCCCTTCCGGAAGGATCGATGATGAGACAACAGTTAATGTTGGAATGATAACCGGAGGAAGGGCAACCAATATCGTCGCCGAGGAAGCGTCATGCGAACTCGAAATAAGGTCAATTTCAAATTCAAAAATGAAACAGTATGAAAGGACGATAAAAGAAATCGCAAGGACTATAGCGCGGGACAACAAGGGCAGAATTACCATACTCTCAAACCTTGAATATGCGGGTTTCAGCATTAACGAAAGCGCTTACATTACGAAAACCGTGCGCAAATCACTGGAAGCGATCGGCATCAAAGCGGAGTATCACATTTCCGGAGGCGGAAGCGATACCAATATCTTCAACAAATCTGGGATTAAAGCGGTCAACCTTTCATGCGGAATGCAGAATGTACACAGCACTACCGAGTATATTGCCATTGCGGACCTGATCAACGGCACCAGACTGATGCTCGCGATCGTTAATACCGTATATCAAAACAGGTGATCAGGCTCAATAAGGGCTGAATTTCTTTGTCTCTTCGATCAGTTTGTTTATGATTTCAATAACCACCTTGTCCTTGCTGTTTTTACAATAAACACACTGGTTTATTATAGGGCTGACGCGGTTTGCGCCCTTATAGGTGTAGATGATCTCAAAAACCATATCGGCACCATCGGCGCTCAAGGAATAAGAATACCTGTTCATTTCCCGGACGATATTGTCAGGATCATATTTAATGACCAGATAACCGTTTCGCCATTTTTTTATGTTGTCAGAATTCTGGTACAAAACGCGAATGTATTCGAGCCCTTCCTGGTTAGGGAAAACCTCCCCCCTGACGCCATTAATGATGTCTTCCTTCATCTTCTTAAATTTGGCGGAATTATAGGTTGTCGTAGGGCTCGCGTCGAATTTAAAAGTTTCCCTGTCAACAAACCAGTGCGCAACAAGGTCAACTTCGCCGTCGCTGTTCTTGTCTTTAATCAGAATAATCTCCCGCTCTCCTGATGCGAAATTACCGAGGAGGATATTGGTTACGGTATCAAGGCTCTGAAGAAATGCATAATTTTCATTCGATGACGGTATCGGCATGTTCCTCATGTCTTTTATCGTCACATCAACAGCGGGGATGTATTGTCCCTTCGCGATATTTCTTTGAACGTCTTTTGAGAGATCATCCGCAACAACAGTTGAATACACCATGGAAATGACAAGAAATATAACTATTCTACAAAAAACCCGGCTTTTCATAACACTCTCCTAACAAGAATGAAAGTGGTAAAAGTATGATTATCGTTCCGCTCCTGTCAATACTATTTATTGACATTTATCAAAACGATGGTGCGTGGTGTACAATTTTGCAGGGAAGCATTGGTACTGGATTTGCATCCCTGCAAAAAATAGCTTGCGGCAAATAATATGAGTAAATCAGAGTTTCTGCCCTGTTTCAATATCCAGTGTTATCTCCTTGCCCTCTGCGGAAACAAAAAGTTTATTTTCCCGCAATTCAAACTTTCCGTCGTTATCGATATTTTTTCTCCACAATACAGGACCGTCAGTAGTAGCGCAGAAAACATATTTTCCTGAAGCGATATATACCTTGCCGTCATGATGGATGGGATTATCAACAACCTTCCCTTCCCACATGACTGATCCGTTTTTAATGAAATATATCTCATAACGGGTAATAAGAAGTCTTCCATCGGGTTTCGGCTCCGCCTTCTCTTCCTTGATAACTTTGACGATTTTCGTAATAACTTCCTGCGGTTTTTCAGTGACTTCAATTATCTCTTTGTTCTCCTTGGCAAAATCAGCGGGAGCAAAAGTCTCGATATTTTTCTCGGACACCACGATGGCGTTTTTGCTCTGCTCAATCAATGCTGATATTTCAATTTCGCCGCCTTTTTTAGCTTCAATGTCAAGAACCCTTTCAACATCCTTTTCCGCTTTTTTAACATCAGAAACGGTTATTATGACTTTTTCTTTCTCTTCAAGGACCGGCGCAACATCAAGGACCTGTTCAACATTATTATCAAATTTCATAATCCTTTTAGCGACCTGCACCTTCCCGTCATAAACTTTAATTCTGGTCGTCTTAACTTTATCGGCCTCGACAATAAACTGCGTCCCCCTGACACCGGCAACAGCCGTCGGTGTTTTAACAATAAACTTTTCGGATTTCAAAAGCTTTTTGGGTTTGCACAGCATTTTCCCCACGTCAAGGCCAAGCTGAGTGCTCTCTATGTTTTTATCAAAAAGCAGTTTTGCCATAACCACTTTTGATTTTTCCTTGATGCGGATTATGGATTGACCGATTTTCACGTCACAGAAAGAATCAGGCGCTGTCTGGACAACATCCTTCTCATTAATGACATCTCCTATGGCAACGGAAACATTATTTTTAGTAACCTCACCGATCATAAACGTGATCATTGCATATTCTTCAGCAGTCTGCTTCGAACAGGCGAAGGTTAGGGAAAAAATCATGGATAATAAAAATACTATTGTTCGTTTCATGAACCCCCCTTTGTGAATCGGAATTGCTCCAGATACACTGCAACAGATGAACATAGAATACTATACAAGATGATTCACTGTCAAGTTTTATGTGTGAAATCCCATGTCATCTTATTATATACTTTAAATATCCTGCGAAAGGCAAAAAAACATGAAAAAAAGAAGAGGCAATATTATACTGGACAAGTAGTTATTAATACCGTGCTATCTCTATTGCGGGGTTCAGGATGAAAAATATATATTCCTATGCGGTTATCGGGGATGCGCTGGGCAGGCCCTGTGAAGGCTTAAGCCGCGGGCATTTGCATGAACACGTGAAAACCGTGACTGATTTTATAGATTCTACACCAATGCTTAAAGGAAAATTGGAAAAATGGGCGAAACCCGGCCTTTATTCAGGTCTTATGCAGATTATGTTCATCAGTGCCCTTTCGGTATCAAGGGGAAGCTTCATTAAAGACGAATTTGTCCGCAGTATGAAGCTCGCAATGGGTTCCGGTTCTCCTGATTCAGGGATATTTCGAATCAGATCAGCCTCTTTGCTCTCATTTATAAAGGCCCCTGTTACTGAACAACCCCGTCCTGAGTCCTGTAGCGCAGCATTACTTCCAGTGGCCCTTCCCCTGGCAATGAAAAGCGCAAAACCGGAAAATCTCGCCAGTGACGTAATAACCCTGGCAAATGTCTTTAACCTGGACCTGACATCGCTCTGCGCTGCCCTTTCGTTTTCATTCCTTTTGAACCATTTCGCGCGTAACGGCCCTAATCAGAGGGGCCATGTTTTCAGGGACGCACGTGAGGCGCACAGCATACTCTGCTCGATCATTAGAACAAGCCCGGAAAAATGCTTCGCCCTGGGCATTAATCCTGAAACGCTTTACGGCCAGTGTCAAAAATTAGGCATTATACTTGAAGCTGCATCAAAAACAGAAAATCTCGAAAATGGTGAACAGAAGATCTGCGACGGACTCAATGCGACACTCAAGAATCCGGTAAAAAGGGCGACCGTGGATCATCCTTTTGCCCTGTACCCCTATGCCCTGCTGCTGATAAAAACATGGAAAGGAGAGATGGTTGATTTTCTGCATTTTTGCGCCAGGCAGGGCGGGTCAACAACCGTGCTGACCTGTATTGCGGCGATTATTTCATATGCATACTCCGAGGATTCTTTTATACCTGAAACACTTGAAAAAAATCTTGTTAATAAAAAATTCATTGACCGGCTTGCGGCGGAGTTAAACGGCAATAATGCCCCTGCGGGGATGCTGGCCGAATTCATCGCCGCGGAAGCAGGACTCACCAATAAAGAAAACGAAGAACTAAAGGCAAAACTGAAGCACCAGAAACATCCGAAAGACCGAACTCCCAAAACCAGGCAAACCCGGGAAAAAGAGCTGTCCACTCATATCGTTGAATCATGGACCAAAATTGACAAAGCCCGCTGGAAAAAGGACAGAAAAAAATTTGAATAATATTTGACAAAATGATTTCCATCCTGGATAATATTGATGTACACAATGAGCATACCGAAAAAAAGGACTGCACTTCATTTAACAGATTCAGGGAGGGCCTTTCAATGCCTAAAAACTTAATCAAAGCAAGTATCCTTTCAATGATATTTCTTCTGTTAATACAGATTAATAGTGGCGCGGTTAAAACACACCCTTTCCTGATTATAGAAATTGAGGACATATCGCGCTATAATGAAGACCGCATAACTTACCAGCATATTGAAAAAATCACCGATGAATATACCGACAATTCCATTGCCAGCCTTTTAATCATCCGGGACAGCAAGGTCTACCTGTTCAAAGACGGATATGACAGCGGTGAAAATGTCAGTACCCAGAAAAGGATCCTTGAAATGGAAAACCGCCTTATCCCCGACCTCTGGGAAAATAAAATTGACGGCAATCCCGACTATATAATGGTTACCGACCGCCGTGTTGAATTGTTGAAAAACATTACACAGGATTTTGTCACAAAAAATTTTGGTGAGTTTTATTCAACGGTAAGGGATGAATTCCTGAAAAAACACGTTTCAATCTTTAATGAGCTGATGGTAAACAGAAAAAATTCAGGCCTCTTTGTCCGGCATGAACCCCTTGCAAAACGCGTTTACGATACCGGCCCGACAAAATATTTCATCTCGGTAACCGCGAAAACAATAGACGAAAAAATTTATTATGCTGAAGACGCGGATGGTGACGGCATTACCGAAACCTTTATGGTATCCATTCCTGATGGATTTCACTGGGGTTACAAGTCAGGCCCGAACATTATATGCATCTATAACAACACCCAGGAAAATGTTAAAAATACTATCGGGAAGCTTGCTCATGATGCTTTTTACGGGACCCCCGAAGAAGAAAAGATCATAAAGGAATCATTCCCCAAAAAAGAAGATATTACTGAAATGATAGAGGATATCTATAAAACGGTGCATAATTAGTCACTACTGACAAATAATAAAAAGCCCGCTTTTAACAGCGGGTTTTTTTATGCTTAATTAGCTTCTGTACTTATTTCCAGTTTCTAATAAAACCATGGGGACAAGACAGGTCCTTGTCGTCAGGTAAAAAATCCATGGGATTAAGAGGGATGTCTTTAAATCGTATTTCAAAATGAAGATGATTTCCTGTTGAATGCCCGGTACTACCCACGAGGCCGATAATCTGGCCCTTTTTCACGAAATCGCCCTTTTTCACGAAAACCTCTGAATTGTGACTGTATTTCGTGAAGTAATAATCACGGTGTTCAAGGCAGATAAGCTTCCCGTATCCCGGATCATACTGGGCATAAACAACCCGGCCATCACGGGCAGCCACAATGGGAGTCCCTTTGTTCGCGGGAAGGTCAATAGCGCCATGCAAAGAACCGTTTCGCATACCAAAAGCAGAACTAACACGCTCAACGTTGTTCAGGGGCCAGATAAAACCCGATTCACCGCATAAAGACTCGCTTCGCCCATTATGGGAGTTTTCTATCTCATGAACAATTTCATCGGAAAAAGGAATAAACAGATACCGATTGAAACCAAAGTTGCTATTTACATCCTTAACCTGTTCAAAACTGGAACCAAATCTGGCAATCTGGTTTTTCAGATCTTTCAATGAACTCACGTGAATCCATCTGCCGGATTGCCCCTTGTATTCCTGAAGATAGTCATTGTCGGTCTTAATATATTCAGCGAATACCGTAACGGCTGAACAAAACAGTATGAGCACGCACAATATTATTTTTGACTTTATCATAACGAACCATCACATAAATGACGCGCAAAAAACCACACTAACTAATTGAAACATGTTGAGGGTCTGATCAGAGGCATGATCCACAGTTTTTGGAGAAACCGGTTTATCTGACTGAATCAGCTAATACTAAACCAGAATTTCATAATGCTCCCAAAAACATTTAAATCATTTCTTAAAAACAATTCAGTGTCAAGAAAAAAACAATACTGACAGCTATTTTGATTTTCCATAGAGATAATATTGCATCTAACCGCGAATCAGCGGATAAAATGCTCTATGAACCTCAAGGTAAAGTTGTTCTTTATATGCTGCCTGCATAAGGAATAGTTATCCCGGGTAATGATATTTGAACCATAATCGGTGGAAAAAACCCTTCGGTAACCGGCAAGCAAACAGAGCTCAATCAATTTTACATTGTATCTGCCATAAGGAAACGCAAAAAACTCAGCATCCTTCTTGAGATATAACTCAATAATCCGTTTTGACAGATACAGCTCATCATAAAGCATTTTGCTGGCTTCGGGTGTATCTAAAGCGGTAAAAACAGTGAGATCGGCATGGGTTATTGTGTGGCATTGTATATCAATACCCTGACGGTTCATCCGGGCAAGCAAATCCCAGGTAAGCACTCTATCCCCTTTTTGATAAATAAAATCTGTATAAACAAAAAGGGTGACAGGATAACCATACTTCTTTGCCAGGGGAAGTAATTTTGAATACATGGAGTAGAAACCGTCATCAAAGGTGATGACCACCGTTTTGCCTTTAAAGGGCTCAGGCTTTTCCAGCCTGCCCACAAGTTCAGAAAGCGATATTACGCGGACACCGCTTTCACGAAACAGTTTAAAATGCTTTTCAAGAACATCGCTGCTTATTGAGAAAGGCCCCTTTCCGTCAATATTGTGATACAACAAAATGGGAATAGAAAGAAGACGGGACCGAACTTCCCGTTCTTTTTCCTGCCACTCGGGCCTGGCATCAAAGAGATTAACGGGGGAATAGTAGTACAGAAACGCAGCCACTGCAAGGGAACCAAGCATGATCAATGATATTCGTGTAAATGCTCGCATAAATACCGGTGTACCGTAAATGTATATTTATTATATTTATCGTTTTTTTACGGTCAAGCACAGCATTATTTTCATTATTGCTAAAATAATAATTGTCTTAATTTACTAATGCTTTTATTATACGATTGATTTTGTTGTTTTAAATACAAGTTTTCTGTCAAACACAATCATTTGGAAGGGATGAACATGATTCATTTTACCAAAATGCACGGGACCGGAAATGATTATATCTATATCGATAACAGAAAAGGTACCATTAAAAATGCGGGCAAACTTGCCAGAACCATGAGCGACCGGCATTTCGGGGTTGGGTCGGATGGACTTATCCTGATAATGCCCTCATCAAAGGCAGATTTTTCCATGCGGATGTTTAATGCTGACGGCAGTGAGGCCGAAATGTGCGGCAACGGCATACGCTGCTTCGCAAAATATCTTTATGACCGAGAAATCACCGACAGAAAAAAAATAACGGTGGAAACTCTCGCGGGAATAAAAAAACTCAGTTTACAAACCAGAAATAAAAAAGTCACCGCGGTTCAGGTTGATATGGGTGAACCGATACTCCAGAGAGACCGAATACCCATGCGCGGCGCCCCGGGGATGGTCATCAACGAAATACTTCCCCTTGATGATGGTGCCCGATTCTCGATCACTGCTGTATCCATGGGGAATCCCCATGCGGTGATCTTTGTTGAAGACGTAAAAAATTTCCCGGTGAACAAATATGGCCCCATGATTGAGACACATCACCTGTTTCCTCAGCGCACCAATGTTGAATTCGTGCAGGTGATTGACTCAAAAGAAATAATCCAGCGGACATGGGAAAGAGGAACAGGCGAAACACTTTCATGCGGGACTGGAGCTTCGGCTGTAACCGCTGCATGCGTGTTGAACAGCATTACCGAAAGACAGATCACGGTCCACCTTCTTGGTGGAGACCTGAATTTAGAATGGCGCGAGAAAGACAATCACATGTATCTTTCAGGACCGGCTATTGAAGTATTCCATGGGATCTGGCCTGAAAAACAATGATCAGCGGCTTTCAACTGCAGCAACATCCCACATTCGTCTGCCGGGTATTCCACGGTCAAGAATAGAGACGGATGTAACAGAAGGATAATTTTCTTTTATTGTCTTTTCCAATGCTTTGACGAACAGGTCTTCTGATCCCGGTATCACCGTTATTTTTTCATCAATCAATCCGGGTTCAACATCTATAATACAATCAACCTTTCTCTCTCCAGTCTGTGGAACAGTTTTCTCGTTTTCAACGAACCAGATTTTGCGAATAAAGATGTCAAGCGGAACAAAAAGAGACGTGTTCTCAAATTTTGATCCCCTGATTACTTCATAAAAAAGATGCATCACTTCCCGTTCTTTATCAACAAAAAGGGGAATGTTCCTGGTCTCCTTTTCTAAGGACATATCATTAAACGTCGGAAGGAATAATGTCACTTCATGAGATTTTGTTAAAGATGGAATTGAAGGGAATATGTCAAATATGTTCTTCTCGGTCAGGTAGCAGAACATGATATAGTCCATAAAGAAAAACAAAGAAAGTCCGATAATCAAGATCCTTTTCTTCTCAGCCTGAGTGCCATTTTTATACACCTGGATTATTTTCCATGTGATATTTTTTAATTGATCCAGAAGTCGCACGGCATTCCCCTTCCCCGCGTAAAATTGGTACATGATGCTGCTCTCGACGCAGGAAATCAATAATAATTTAACTCATTGCTGGATTGATGTAATTAATATTACTGCAGCATGGCATTATACTTTTTAAGAAAATCAGCGATACCTGCGGATATTCCCGATGCAATATTCTTCTGGTGAGAACTTACATTAAGATCTTTAGCTTCCTTTTTATTGGTTATAAAACCGATTTCCACCAGTACGGCGGGCATTAATGCGCCCCTCAAAACAAAAAAATCAGCACTTTTCGTTCCCCGGGATTTATATCCCCGGGTCTTATGCCCCAGACCTTTCTGGACGCATTCCGCGAGGGACATGCTTTCTTTCTGTATTTGCGTGGTCAGCATCATTGCTTCAATATAATCAATATCATTATAGAGCTTACTCCCCTTGCTCCCTTCTTCAAGGACAATAACATTATTTTCAAGGGCTGCGGTATTTCTCGCTTCATCATTGCTGGGATTTTGTGAAAGATAATAAGTTTCAAATCCGGAAATTACCGGTGAAAGTGTAGCATTAACGTGTATACTTAAAAACAATCCATTTGATTTATTTGATAAAAGCCTGTTGGCGTAATCGGTTCTTTTCGACAATTCAATAAATGTATCTTTTCTCCTGGTCATCATAATTTTTATATCAGGAAAACGTTTCTTTAATTCTGTTTCCAGGTATTTCGCTACTTTCAGCGTGATATTCTTTTCCAGCAATCCGCCCCTGCCGACAGCACCGGGGTCCTTCCCCCCGTGACCGGGATCAATAACAATAAACCGTATTTTGTCTTCAGGCCCTTTTTTTACCGGTTCAACAGCACCGGCTCGGGCTTCATCCGGCTTATCTTTCTTTAAATAGCTAATTCTTTTTCCATCATCTATAAATTCATATTCCTGAAAAAAAGAATGAAGAAGCGCCAGGGCCGCATCACGGGGGATCATCACAGCACCGCGGGAACGGATTACCGGCGAACCTGACCTGAAAAGCCTGCCGTCAATGACCATGAGGTCATATAAAACGCTAAATACGGCAAAATGACTTTTATGATAAAGCTTGCCTTTTTGTGTGATTATATCAAAAGAACTTTCAAGATCAAAGGAAATGACTATATCATCGAGAAAAAGATACGCGTCATTTCCGATTTTCTGGATAACCAACGGGGAACGTTCTGCCGGAGCTGAGGATGATATAAAAAAAAGAAATACAAGGATGAACCCTTTTCGTATTATAGTCAAAACCACAACCATCACAAAGAAATAATAACGATTCTTCTATGCGACTTAACCTAAAAGGTCAAGATAATTTCACAATAAATTATACCCAGGCATAAGAGTATCCGGTCTGTTAAAGAATAAAGTACTTGCAAAATCAAAAAAAATATTCGAAAGTTAACTGTGTCATAATGAACGGCCCCGGTGCCCGTAAAATAACCTGAGGTGAGATAATATGATTTACAAAAATATGCTCATAATGTTTTTCGTATCTGTAATTATCACGGTGCTCGCTTCATGCGCTAAAAAAAATAAAATATCCGGGATCTATGTGCATTTGAACGGGCCTCAACATTATTACACGATGACTATAACCCAGAATCAGCAGGGGAAATACCTCGCGACCCTTGAAGGAGTCCCCCTTGATCAGATGAAATCTGCTCCATGGTCTCTTTCATGTGAGGATGACCTGAGCGGAAATACATTAAAATGCGATTCATTTTCCGTTGCCTTTAACATGAATGACGAATCTGCGGAAGTTACGTATACAGATGGAGATAAACAGGTATTTGTTTCTGATAAAAAAAAGATGAATGAAGAACTGAAGGTTTATGAAAAAAGCAATTAAGATAACAGTATTAATTCTGTGCATTTACTTCCCTTTTCTGTCCTGTTCCAAACATAAATCGCATCAGGATAATAGATCAGGAAAAAAACTAATGGGGGTTATCCTTACCGATAATACATCCCTCAGAGTTGACCCCTATATTTTTTCTTCAAAAATCGATATGATTTCAAAAGGAGAGACAATAGAGATCACTGATAAATCCGAAGTTAAATCATGGATCGGAAATAATAATGATTACTGGTATAAAGTTAAAAAACTCAATGGTGTTAGCGGCTGGATTTACGGACAAAATTTAAAAATAATCGAGTCCTCGCAGGCAGCATCTGACGATTACCTTGAAGAATTCTGGGAGAAAGAAGCCGGTATTATAAAAAAGGAGATCTCAGGGAAATGGTGGAGCCTTAATGAAAAAGGTGATTTTACTGATCATTGTCTGGAAATATCTGGAAACGGTTCATATAAATCATATTCGAAAAACAATCCATCATCAATAATTGAAGGAGAATATAACTTTGATTTCAATAAAAATGAAATTATTTTCCTGAATGGAACATCGTTTAAAAATAATTTAACATTCATAAAAAGAGGCAGCACCTATCTCTTCAAAACGAAAATAAACCAGGAAACAATATCATTTAAAAAAATAATCGCAAAGTGACTCACTGTTATGATCAGATTAAATAAATATTTATCCATGTGCGGCCTCGGTTCACGACGGAAGGTTGAAGAATTAATTTTATCCGGAAGAATCACTCTGAATGGAAAAGAAATAAAAAATCTCGCGGTCAGCATCGATCCTGAAAACGACATTGTGACCTGCGACTCTCTGACCGTCTCACCCAGGAAGCTCAACTATTACCTGATCCTGAATAAGCCCCGTGGATATGTTACAACCCTTCACGATGAAAAAGGCCGTCCCATTGTGATGGATTTAATTCCGAATAAATATATCAAAGCCGGAGTCTTTCCCGTTGGCAGGCTGGATAAGGATACCGAAGGGCTTCTCTTCTTAACTAATGACGGAGATCTGGCCCAGAAACTGAACAGGCCTGAAAATAAATTTGTTAAAGGATACCATGTCGAACTTGATAAGCCTTTAAAAGAAGATGACAAAAAAAAAATAGAAAAAGGACTTTTTATTCATCAGATTAAAACTAAAACCAGGCCGGCAACAATCCAGCATATCGGCACAACGGGAAAAAGCGTCCTCATATACCTTCATGAAGGGAAAAAACGGCAGATTCGTTACAGCTTTAAAAACTTTCAATACAACGTTAAATATCTCAAACGCATCAGCTATGGACCGCTGCAACTGGCGGGAGTCAACAAGGGCGAATACAGGCTCCTGAAGTCATATGAAATAAGACAGATCAAATCAGCTTTAAACTTGGCGTAATCCATCATATTTAATCCAATTTGTATAATGCGATAATCTGTTTTTATTTTTTTTTGTTGATTTTTTTTTCACAGGAAACAATATATAAGCGCATAATATTATTAAGGGGTTTATCATGAGTTCATACAACACTACGGACATTGCTGAATTAACATCACTAATCAAAAAAAGAATCACTCCGGTATTAGACAGGGTGACTGATGCCGACCACAAGGCTGCGATAGAAAACTTCTGGAATAAATATGTTATCGACTATTTTACCAAACTGGCTTCAATTGACAATTCAATAAAAAAAGAAGAAATAAAAGCGGCTGAAGCCAGTAACGATGTAATTATCGAAACTGACAGGGTTTTAAAAGAAGGCGACAAACTGGAAGACCTGCTAAAAAATCCGGAATTAATAAAAAAAATCAAAGGCCTCTTCAGAATTTCTGGTGCACCATACGGGCTTCAATCGCAATTTGTTAAGCACGCCCTCGAAAAACCCGGAGGTTACGCGGGAGATTATGAAGTCCTTGAGTTTATCTATAACAACAGGCCAACATCCAGCGGATTCGGGTACTGCGCTGATGAAACCTTTCTCGCTGACGATTACGCAAAAGCTGTTCGCAATAGAAAAGACAGTATGAAAAAAATACTAAAATCTTTTCTTGAAACTGACCCTCAAAACTCGAAGATATTAAATATTGCCTGTGGTTCATCCCGCGATCTTAGAGAAATATTTAAGGAAAACACGTTTAAACTCACCGGGAACACAACTTTTACCCTCATTGACAAGTCAAAGGAAGCGCTTGAATTTTCAGAGAAGGAACTTGCTGATCATCCTGAAGGCATAGACTTCATATTTTATAACCATAGCGTATACGATTACCTTAAAGACCAGAACAAGTATCAGAAACTCCTCGCCGGACAGGATATTGTGTACTCAATCGGTCTTGCTGATTATATTCCTGAGGATGCATTGAAAAACCTGATTGCTTTCTTCTATACCCTGCTGAAGCCGGGGGGAAAAGTGATGATCGCACATAAAGACTCAAAAAATTATCATCCCCTTACCCCTGACTGGTGGGCTGATTGGACCTTTTATCTCCGTAATAAGGAAGAAGTGGTAAAAATCGCTCATGACAGCGGCCTTACAAATTATAATCTCACGGTCCAGCAGGAGGATGAAACCAATATTATTTTCTTCATAATAATTGAAAAAAAATAGACAAGATGCCTTTCCTCATTATATAAATGCCCTGGACACAAACCAGGGCATTTTGTTTACAGTACAACCAACATGATATCATTTTTAGCAATAACAGGATTAGTAAATTTCATTTCATGTTTTGTTTTTGGATTTTATGTAATAGTTAAAAATCCAAAAGGAAGTCTGAATCGATTTTACTTTATTACAAACCTCAGTATTGCTCTTTACAGCTTTGGCTATTTTTTCTGGCAAATGGCAGATAATGCCCCATCAGCTGAGAAGTGGTTCATTGTTTTAATCTGTGGTGTTATACTCATTAACAGTGCATTTCTTCACTTTATCTTCACCCTGCTGGAAAAATTAGAAGAAAGAAAAATTGAACTCATCCTTTACCACATTGCTAATGTCTTTTTTATTATTCTTAATATCAAATCGGCATTTTTCAGCGGATTCGAACAGAGATATGATCTGGGATTCTGGCCGGTTCCTACACGGTTATTTCATATTTATCTCGCCTTCTGGGCATGGCAATGCATCTACGGATTCACGACATTGTTGATTAATATCCGATCAAAAAGCGGCATAAGAAAAGAACAGATTAAATTTCTTACACTGGCAGCCATCATCGGTTTTATCGGCGGCGCTTCAAACTGGCCGATGTGGTACGGCATACATCTGCCACCTTACCCGAACATCCTCATATCTCTTTACGTGGGAATAATAGCCTATGCCATTATTAGATACCGGTTTATGGATATTAAAATCGTCCTTTCCCGTGCGGTTATTTTTATAATTGTATATTCTTTTGTCCTGGGAATCCCGTTCCTGGTTGGCTTCCATTCCAATTTCGGTTTCTGGTCTTTTTTTCTGCTTTTCATTTTTTCAACATCAGGCCCCCTCTTATTTCGATTTCTTCAGATAAGAGCTGATAACGTTATATTATATCGGGAAAAATATTATCAGCGGTTTCTCAGAGAATCAACACGCAATATCCTCAAGGAAAAAAATCTGGAAAAACTTTTAAATTTTATTGTAAAAATTCTTTACACATCAGTTAACGTAACTTTTTCAGCACTGTATCTCTATAACAGAGAAAAAAACATCTATTATCTTGCCGCCTCAGAAGGGATATCTGAAAGCGCAATCACATCCTTTAAACCTGATGAGTCTTTCATTAACAAATTGTATGAAAGAAAGAGACCGCTCACCGCAGAAAAATTCAATAACCTGTTCATTGGGAAAAACAGACTATCTGAACTGATCATACCAGTCTTTTCAGACGAATTAGTTATCTGTTTCATCATTCTTGGAGAAAAAACCAACAATCTTTATTATACAAAACATGACGTGAACACCTTTGAAATATTTTCAAATCAGATATCACTCGCAATCGACAACTGTATCTTCATGGAAAATAACAAAAAGAACAGGGAAAGAGAATTCCAGGCAGAGAAGCTTGCCTTCATCGGCGGCATGGCCGAAGGTGTCGCGCACCGTATCAAAAACAGGCTCAACCATTTTTCTCTGGCTGCAGCAGGTATCAAACTTGAACTGGACGCTCTTAAAAAAACTGATGACCCATTAATCAATAACAATGAAAAGCTGAAAAAAACGTTAACTTCTCTGAAAGAAATTGAGGAAACCCTCATCGACAATGTTATCCGGACTGATCAGGTTATACAGGGAATAATTAATTATGCCCATGCTGAAGAAACAGAAAACTTTTTCTCAAAAATATTTTTCGATGAAATCATAAGAGGAGCGAAGGACCTTACCAGGATCAAACACGACATTGATAAATTTCCCCTTGAGGTAAATATTAATTCATCAAATATAATTTACGGCATTAAACCGCAATTAATAGAATCTGTTTACAACTTACTGGACAACAGCCTTGAAGCCATTGATGAAAAAATAAAATATTTCTTAAAAGAAAAAATCGATGATACCTATATCCCCAAAATTGAAATAAAATTATACCATGACGACCATAACCATTTAATTGAAATAACCGATAACGGCATGGGAATAAAAGATGACGATAAAAATAAAATATTTGCCCCGTATTATACCACAAAATCATCCTTCAAATCAAAAGCATTCTCGGGTTTCGGCCTGTTTATTGTAAAAAGGATGATAGAAGAAAATCACCGGGGCAAATTATGGTTTGAATCACAATTCCTTACCGGAACCTCTTTTTTCATTCAGCTTCCGAAATATGCAGTAGCAGGAGACAATCTTTTCCTCGGTCAATAAACCATTCATCCATCTCTTTTTCTTCATGTTTTTTCATGTGCTGCCGAAAATAATAAAGGTATTCGCTGCCCAAATCAACTGTATTGGCCGAATATATTGAAATTACAGGTTACTATACATGCAAAATATTGATTTTTATGAAGGCAATGCAACAAGGCCCCTATCACCACAATTTGACCGGCAGGATATGGAATATTTTTCCCGCATGTCAAAAATCCATGTCACCGAGGAAGAACGGAACCGAAAGAAAGCGAGCAGGATGATCTTTTTCATCGGTGCACTCTGTATTATTTCGTTCACCACGGGCATCGTTGTCGGCCTGAAATTTGCCGGAGGGACAGAACGCGAAATCGTTGATGATAAAACATATAATGCAGTCCGGGATATTGGAACAAGAGTATCCGGCCTTCTCAATGATAAAAAAACCCAGACTGCGGATGCTTCAGCTTACCCAACCAGTGAATACCCTTACGTAATAAGAGTTGAAGAAAAACTTACCGAGGAACATGCGAAAAGTATCGCCACTTATTTAAGCAATAAGGGTCATACCGTAATATTAACTCAAAATTCAAATAAAATTGATCTCTATACCGGTCCGTATAAAAATATCTCACAAGCAAAAAAATCATTGAAAATAATCGCGCTGTATCCTTCTTATTCCAATACTAATAAATTGAAAATAATGCAACGCAGATAGTTCAGCTCCATGAAAATGGTTTTTTCCACGGCTTCGTCTCATGATATTGATACGATACATCAGATCATTACCCACTACGCCCGGAAAGGGCTTATTCTAAAAAGAAGCAGGGAAGAAATCCTTGACAACCTCGATAATTTTTTCACCTGCACGATAGAAAACTCAATCGCCGGTATTGGATCGTATTATAATTACGGCGACTCTCTTAAAGAAATACGGTCACTTGCTGTTCTTGAAAAACACCAGAGAAATAAAGTCGGATCATTCATCGTAAAAAAATTAATCGCTTATCTTCTTAATCAGAACCAGGTCAAACCGAAAATTTTTACTCTTACCTATTCGCCAGGCTTCTTCCAAAAAAACGGGTTCACTGTTGTACCGAAGGACACACTGCCGGAAAAAATATGGAAAGACTGCTCAAAATGTGAATCACGCGAACAATGCGGCGAGACGGCCCTGGTTTACAACTCATCGGTTTATTAAATGAAAGGGGATGTCATTTAAAAAGTGATAATATATTCAGTACCCGCAACATCCGCCTTTTCAATTTTACCTTCTAACTGCAACACCAGCGCCCTGATCAACTGCAATCCCAGAGTTTCGGCTTTTGTAAAATCAACTCCCTCGGGAAAGCCAACACCGTTATCCCTGATGATCAATACGTATTTCCCTTTTTCCCGGTAAAACACAATTTTAATGCAACCTGTCAGATCCCCGGGAAATGCATGCTTGAGTGAATTTGATATCACTTCATTAATGATCTGCGCGAGAGGAATCGCTGAATCAATGCTGAAATATATGTTTTCGACGGTAAGTTCAAATCGAATCTTCGCAGGATTGACGTTATATGAATAAAAAAGGTATGAAGTGAATTCTTTAATGTAGAGTGAAAAATCAATCTGAGCCAGGTCAGTTGACTGATAGAGCTTCTCATGTACCAGAGCCATTGCCCGAACCCTGTTCTGGCTGTCACGGAACAGATCAAGATCTCTGATATCATTGACATATCGTGACTGGAGATTAAGCATGCTCGAAATAATCTGCATATTGTTTTTTACTCGGTGATGAATTTCTTTTAATAAAAATTCCTTTTCATTGAGGGATGATTTAATTTTTTCTTCCGCGACTTTCCGGTCGGTAATATCCCTGAGATGTTTTACAACCATCACTACTTCACCGTCATCATCAAAAATTGGCGACATCCTTATATCAAAAGTCTTTCCGCCGAGAAAATCACTTCTTTCAAAAGCCATAATGGAACCTGTTTTAAAAACATCAACTGCAAGACAATCCTCGCAGGGAGTGTCCCGGTTCATCAGGCATTCATAACAGTACGTGTCTTTCCCTGCATCACCGAATGACCACGGGCTCTGGTCACCGATATTGCTCACGATGACTTTGTAACCCGGATCAATGACAATAACCTGGTCCTGCATGGAATTAAAAACCGTTGACAGCAGTCTTCCCGATTTTTTCAATTCATCATCGACCCTTTTATGCTCGGTAATATCCATAACGCTAACGATCGCGCCGATGTAATTGTCATCGCTGTCCTTCAGGGGGGATGATTCCATTCGCGTAAATATCAACGTCCCGTTTCTGTGAACAAATTCAAAATCGCCATGCTCTTTCACGCCCATCTCCAGGCGACGAAGATAAATGTTGTAAATAGGGATGTAATGCTGGCTCATAAAAGCGGACAGCGGGCGGCCGAGCATCTCTTCAAATGGATAACCAAGCATTCCCGCCATACTCGGACTGACAAATTTCGTTAAGGATTTATCATCAATGACACAAATCCCTTCATTGATGTTTTCAACAAGGTCTTTATATTTTTTTTGCTGTTTTTTTACTTCTTCTTCCGCGAACTTCTTCTCTGAAAGGTCATCGGTAATTAATACAATTTCATTTGACGGGAGCTTATAAACATAGCTCGATCTCCATCCCATTATCCTGTTGTCGCGATACAGATAGGATGCCTTTTCTTCAGGCTTTCCGGTTTCGTAAATGCGTTTAAATATTTCGCGTAATTCAATTTCATTTTCTGAATCATATACTGCCGCCAATTCCCTCCCGATCACTTCATCCTTACTGACGTAATCAATCTTTTCTCCAGCGCGGTTTAAGTCCTTTAAAATAAACGTTTCGCCATTGTCAGGACTGTCGTATATTGAAACTCCATTTCGCATGTTATTAAAAAGATTCCAGTACCTGTCCTCATTTTCCTGAAGCTTTGCTTCCATTTGCTTCTGCACGGTGATATCAAGCAGAGTACCAGCAGCCCTTGCCGGTTCGCCAAGATCATTATACTCGACGATTCTGCCCTTCATGAGAACCCATACCCAGACACCGTCCCTGGTATACATCCGGTGTTCACTTTCATAAAAAGGGTCCTGTCCGGCTCTGTGCCTTTTCTGGGCTACTATGACATCAATTTTATCATTTGGATGGACAAGTTTTATAAGCTTCTTTATATCAATTGACGGACTTGTGGGATCAAATCCCAGAAGTGAGCACCATTTCTCGTCAAGAACAATTGTTCCGGAAATCAGGTTATAATCCCAGAAACCGAGATCACCTCCTTTCAGTACAAGCTCCAGCCTCTGCCTGCTGTCTCTGAGGTCTTTTTTTAATTTTTTATGCTCGATTATTTCATTGTACAATTTTTCGTTCGCATCGAGAAGCTCATCCGTTCTTTCCTTTACCAGCTCCTCAAGGCGATCTCGATAATCCCTTAATTCACTTTCAACGATTTTAATTGAAGTAATGTCCTGGGAGGTCCCGACAATCTTTTTCACAATGCCGGAAGGATGTCTTTCAATAATTTTTCCTGATGTCAGCATCCACGAATAACGTCCGTTCGCATGTAAAACCCTGTGCTCCATGCAGAACCTGTCTGTTATTTCCTGCTTGTGCCTTAAATACTCATTAAGGCATTTATGAAAATCTTCAGGATGAATTATTTTTGTTATATCAGTAACGCTCTTTAATTCAGTCCACTTATAGCCCAGTAAATTGATGAGGCTCATGTTAATATTGAATTCACCCGAAACCATGTCACAAACCCACATCCCTACATTTACCGCATTAAAAATTGCCCTGAAAGTCTCCTCCTTATTGCGGACTTCCTGGAGACGCATTTCAACAGGTGTTTCATCAGTGTTTAAATAAGCCCATTTCTCAGAAACATGTAAGTTAAAAACGATATAGCCTGTCTTCCTGCTGTTATATATGATGTTATGCACCGAAACCCTGCATAAAATCTTTTCTCCCGAACGGGAAACGATTATCAGTTCGTCACTCCCAACATCAGCGCCATTTTTTACCGATTCAAGTATGTGTTCTAATTTTTTATGTTTGTTGAGGGCCGCTGGCGCCAGCTGGTTAAGCCAGTTATAAAAATCAGAAGTGTTTTTTTTCCGATATCCGGTGAGGGCATGTAATGAACGGTTATATTTAATAATTTTCCCCTTTCCAGAAAGAAGCAGAAGAGTCGGAAGGGGGCTACTGGAATACAATGACCATATGGAGCTGATTATTTTATCCAGTTCATCAGAAGTGAATTTTTTCCCTTCATAGGAAATAATGTTATTAAGAATTCCCTGCCGTCTGCTCATAATATCTCATCAATTATAGGTGTTTAATATTCATTCTTTCTAAAAAAACCAGATCGGACCGATAAAAGACGTATTCCGGGACATAGCTGCCCGGGAAGTGAGCAATAGTGGCTCTTCAAAATATCATTCCCTGATGCTCATTAAAATTATAAAATAAGGGAACCTCTATAAATTATTTTTTTGATGTTCCCTTGTGGGCACAATATCTGATAAAATCAGGACTTATCATATTTGATAATAATGAAACTCCTGATTTTTAGAGGTGCCCATAAGCGAACCGGTCGCACAGGAAAAAACTAAAAATTGGACTCTGAATATTGAACCTGGAATGTACTGGTTCCTGACGGGAAAGCATTGATAACAAGACACAACAAAAGAGTGCAATACATAAACCACCTGAAACGAAATGTCAAATTAATAAATTTTAATTTATCCGATTACGTAGAGTATTTTATCAAAATCTTCAGATTTATCAAAAAAGTAATCCGCACCAAGCTCCATACATTTTTTCATATACTGCGGTTCAGGGTAATTGGTTAATATGATAACTTTAATTTCAGGCTTTTCTTCTTTTATTTTCTGAAGAACATCAATGCCACTTCCCCCGTACAATTTTAAATCAAGAATCACTGAATCAGGATTACATTCCCTTATCCCGTTTATTGCCTCTTTTGGTTCTCCGGCTACACCACAAATTTCAACTCCTTTTATAGTTGAAATCATGGATATTATCCGTCCTCTTAATATTACAGAATCCTCGACAATAAAAACCTTTTCCATAATTCAGTCCTTTACATCCGAATCTAATAATACCATAATATGATACATAGTCAAATAACACAATCGGACATCCTGGCTTTTCCGATGTTTTTAAGTCTAATTTTTAGTTAGGAGGAAGCTGAATTATTTTGTAAGATTTTATGAAGTTAAAGACCGGATTTTGTCTTACCTTAACATTAATCAAGCAGATTGTTATTAATTACATAATGGGTCAATTCAGCATTATTTTTCATATTCATCTTTTCCAATATCCGCTGGCGATAAGTACTTATGGTTTTAACGCTGAGAAACAGCTCCTTGGCTATTTCAGTAACGGTTTTACCGGATGCGATCATACAGACAACCTGAAACTCTCTGTCAGTTAAATATTCATGCGGGGGCTTCTGTTTATCATTGGCTATACTGTCTGCAAGTTTTTCGGCAAGGGTCGGGCTGATATATTTTCCGCCTTTATAAACTTTCTTTATCGCTTCAATAAGCTTCTCACCCGCCGTTTCCTTTGTGAGATAGCCTGAAGCGCCTGCTTTGATAGTCCTGACTGCATATTGATCTTCAGGATGCATTGAAAGCACAATAACCGGCGTGTCAGGAAACTCGACCTTTAACTGCTTCAAAATTTCAAGCCCGCTGCGTCCAGGCATTTTTATATCAAGAAGGACGACATCAAAATCATCCATCCTCACTTTTTCAAGCAGTTCCTGACCATCCCTCGCCTCCCCTTTTACGTGAAGCTCCTGACTGTCAGATATTATCTGCTTTAAGCCAGCTCTTACAATTTCATGATCATCGGCAATAATAATATTAATCATGTCAGTTCTCCTGTTCTAATGGAATGGTAACTTTTACTTCTGTTCCTCCGGGCGTACCCCCGGATATTACCACGTCGCCTCCACAGGAGAAGGCCCTCTCGCGGATGCCAATTAATCCAAATGATCGTGAATTCCGTATTTCTTCCTGTCTTATGCCCCTGCCGTTATCGTTTACTGAAAGTTCTAATGTATTGTTAAAATGTTTCAACGAAATATTCACCTTTGTAGCCTGGGCGTGTCTCATAATATTTGTCAGCGACTCCTGAAAAATTCTGAAAAGTGCTACAGAAATCTTCTCATCAATATCCATCCCGTTGATATTACAGTCAACTGAACATTCAATACCGGTTCTCTTTGAAAATTCATCCGATTGCCATTCAATTGCCGGGAAAAGGCCAAGATCGTCTAAAATACCCGGCCTTAAATCGGAAGAAATTCTCCTTACTGTCTCTATGATCCCATTAATAAGATCTGACATCGTGCCAGTTTTTTCCAGCAACTCTTTTTCACCCTTGTCAAGACGTTTGGCTATCCAAAAAAGATCCATTTTTAATGCAGTAAGAGACTGGCCCAGAACATCATGAATCTCCCTGGCGATATTCGTCCTTTCTGTCTCCCGTAATGTTAGAAGATAATCGGAAAGACTTCTGAGTTCTTCCCTGGACTTGATAAGTTCATTAAGGGTTTCAATACGTTCAGTATCATCACGGATTATCCCCTGATAACCGGAAATTGTATTATTATCAGAATACATCTTTGTTGAAGTGATCAGTGCGGTGATTATGGTACCATCATTTTTTAACATTGCAGTTTCATAATCAACAACATAGCCCTTTGCTATAAGAATATTACTCAGTTCAAACCAGTCATCACGGTTAACAAAAAGGCTGCTGATGTTTTTATTTGCTATGGTGTCCTCAGTAATTTTAAAAAGATTAAGTAATGACTGGTTGACTGTTGTGATATTCCCATCTATGTCACAAAGATAGATTGCATCCCTGGACTGTTCAAAAAGAGTCCTGTATTTTGTTTCACTGTCTTTAAACTTTTTATCAATGGTATGTCGGTATATAGATGTTTCTATTGTGGTATAGAGTTCCCTCTCGCTGACTGGTTTAACAATATAGCCATACGGCTTTGTTACTTTTGCCCGCTGGAGGGATGATTTGTCAGAGTGTGCCGTAATAAAAACTATAGGGATATTATATTCTTTAAGGACAATATTGGCTGTTTCTATACCATCCATTGATCCTTTTAATTTGATATCCATTAAAATCAGGTCAGGTCTGTTTTCGGATATTTGCTTAAGGCACTCCGGACCAGAAATAACAATTGCAGTGACGCTATATCCAAGTCTTGATAATATACTTTTTATATCAAGAGCGATAATAGATTCGTCTTCAACTATTAATATTTTTGTCGTACTCATTGCCTCGTTAAAATATTATATTAAAGATTAAGTTATGAGGAATTTTGAAAAACCTGTTCTCTTTAAGAGTCTTGATATGAACACATGGCTGATCATTTGTCAAGAACTTCATATTCACTAAAAAAGTAAAATACTAATAATTCTTCAACAAACGTGAGGTTTTAAAAGATTTGACAATATTATAAATTTGTTCTTTTTTTGTTTGAAAAAATGCTTCGCTACAAAGAATCCTGAGCATATAACCAATATTATTATTGATATAATAGCCTTCGAAACCGGTAATCCGGGGCTCATCATTGTTTACTATTTTGTAAACCTTTTTAAATTTATTTACCTCAATAATCGATCTCTGCAGAGATTCAAAACCGAGATTATTGCGCCAGTTCTCTTCAAGGAAATAAACATCCGACAAACGGGCGCTGAATGACTCGGAATCAACCGCCATAACCATGTCAAATCCGCTGTATTCATTATCTTTATTTTCATCAATAGAATCAACAGTAATGCACAAAGAAAGGCCGGAATACTTGTAATGAAGGTTTTCCCGTTCACGCGTACGTACCGCCTGTATATGATATGGAATTTCAAATGAAAATCGCATCTCATCATCCACTATATGAGTTGTGTTATTATACCTGACCATCAATAGTGACGCATCTTTATCCCATTCATGGAACCTATCTCCGTTCTTTTTTAAACAATTATTTATTACCATTGATGCTTCATTCTGAGCTTTTATGATCATATTATTTTTTTCAGGGAGAATTAAAATTGATTTTAAAACAATCAGACCCTCAACCGGATACACAGAAAGAACTTCCTTTCCATATGAAAGAGAATATTCAATTCCTTCAGAAGTTATAATCTGATAAGGGTTTACCGGTTTGCGGATGGTATAAATTTTCCCATTTCTGTCGATGTAGAATGTATTTCCGGCCCTGTCCCGGAAATATTTCCATTCAGGCATCTGTGGATAAACGATATTTACAATAATTATCAGGAGTATCGCAAAAAAGCTTTTACACTTCCAGCTCATAACAAATTGAATAATACAATTCCTGCGACAATAATCAAAAAAACGATTGCTAACATTAAATAGATTATCTTACTGTCATCCGTTTCTTTTTCAGCGACTTCTTCTTCAGGAACATCCATTTGAATTTTAACATTTTCTTCTTCAACTATTTTTGCAAGGACACCTTTTGCGACAAGCGCATAAATAATATAGCCACCTTTCTCAAGAGGAATTTTTGCTTTAATTCTTCCCTTAATAGGGGAAATCTTTCCATCAGAATCGATCGCATTCAATACGGTTAATATTTTATGGGAAACAGCATCCCTCGTATTCAACATCACCCGAATTTTTTCTCCAACAGCAATATCATTTATGTAGCGTCCCTTCACCGGGGAAACAATTATTTCACCGCTGATGATATACTTGGCTTCACTTTCAATACTTTTAATCTTTTCATCTGCTGGAGAAAGAATTTCATTATCTTTTTTGTCCTCTTTCCCCGAAATGCCCCCGGGAATTTCAATTTCAACACCCGTAAGGTCAATTGCAATTGAACTGGTAATACCCAATTCCAGCTGGCATTGAACATCGACTGCATTAAATGATTTAGTCAATATATCGAAAACGGTCTTGGTCAAATCATCAAGGTTCCCACCCTGGACATCAGGAAAAACATCATAGCTGATGAAAGAATCCATTAAAAAATTTGAAAAATTGTCGGAATTGAGAGTTTGCCCGTGCTGACGATATGCAATGATGTCGCTGAATAAATTTTTCCAGTTATCAAAAATCCGCACCTTATCATATATTTCCACATTAGATGAAATGACAGTTGTGATATTTGCAATATATTCTTCCATTGTATTAAAAAAAGCCAGGAAAAGTCCTGCCTGTTCAAGACTGGGAACAGTAAATTTACATTTTAATACAATAATATCCTGGTACTGTCCTGAAACCATGGACTTCGCTTTGTCCATATCCCCGCCAGTGTACTTCAATGCGAGTTCAATTAATTTGGTTTTTTCATTTAATGAATTATACTGTTCGGTCATTGCTTTCTTCCTGGTCTATAACAATACTTTTTTCCAGTAATTCATACTTCTTGTGTGGTTTTAAATTGATTAGTTTTCTCACACCCTGGAGTACCCTGAATTTATACTTTAATTGTGTAGATATGCAATATACACCTTTCTCCTCAAGCTGGTCCGATACTGCCGCCGCATCTAATGGCAGGTTAAAACCTATCAGCGGTCCAAGACTCTTAATCAAATGCAACGGGCTAATGTACTTAATAAAAAGAAAATTCACTCCCACTTCCAGTCTTCTTAAAATCTTATTTTTTTTTATCTTAGTATCTTGTAAATTTTTCCAGTTCTTTGGATTATCAGTAATAAACACCTCGATAGTCTGATTATCCTCATTAATCACTATACGAATATAGGTATTATTCGATTTGTATGATGATAACAAACCAAAAAGGTTGTCATCTTTGTTTGTAGTAACCGGTACATTCTTTTTCATTGTAACCAGATTATTTACAATTTTTTACACGGAAGAAATTGAACCACTATATATTCGCAACAATCTAATTCTGAACAGGTCATCAATTATTTTTTCAATGCCAGCATTATTCATCCCTGTAAAAGCAATTATATCATTCATTGAAATACATTTATTCACTCTGAGATATTCAATTATATCTTTTTCAACTTCTGTTAGAGAACCGATATAAAAAGAATTATTTTTGCATATATCTTCAGTAATAACAGCAATATTTTCATTATTATAAAGAGAAAAGGATTTAAAGACAGAGTCAATATTAATTTCAGCTATATCAGATATATTTTTTAATTTCAAATAATAAACAGGATCCCCTTTCCAGGATTTCACTATTAGTTTTACAATCAATTCATCTATAAATGAAGAATCAATAACCTGTATGCCCTCAAAATCAAGAACCAGGACTTCATGCTCATTAATATCCTTCATTTTTTCATGAATACGCGTATAAATCTTCCGCCCTACCGGTCTCGTAATAAGATCCGGTCCGGAATGTTTTATGTCTTTTGAAATTTTTTTTATATCAATGATCATGTTGTTGTTAATGAAATTGAAATTTGTGTTCCATTTAAATATGATAAATCATTTTTAAGAAAAAGATACGATCCTGAACGCCCTTTGTTGTTATACAATGCTGATAATGATGCATTCTCAGACCTGATGAACAACATTCCCTTTAACCGTTCAACAATGGTGTTTACCTGGCATAATCCGTAACCGAAATCCCTTTTACTTGAAATAGGCGTTGTTAAAGCCATCTTTAGAAGATCCGCTGCTAAATCGTATATAACTTTTTTATTATCTTTAAAACTCTGAATTATACCAATCCCCGAGTCAGATATTACCAGTCTGACAATTTTCTCAGTGCCTAGAGAGTATGTCTGCATCGAAAGAAAACCTGAATCAAAGCTGTGTTCAAATATATTCTGGCAGAGTTCTGATATTACTGTGACAAAATAATCGATAAGATTTTCAGTCATCCAATGTTTCAGTATGAACGATGACCTTTTTCTAAACAGTTCTATTACCTTCGTGATTACCTTTACACTTTCCCTTTCTTTATTGGGAATTTCGACAATTTCAAGTATACTTTTACTGAATGAACTTCTCTTAAACTGCATTTTGTCTGATAAAATTTCCCTGGTTTCAAAAACTCCTGTTTTAAAAAAATCCATTCTTGCAAGATACTGATTAATGTTTAACGGTATATTTACTAAAATAAGTTTCTTCCCTTTCTTTCTCAGATACATTCTTCCTTGAAGAAGGAACGAAAGCATTGAATATGGTTCAATAAAGGTTATTTTCGATAAATCTAAAAAATCAGTTTCGCAAACAATTTTATCATATAGGTCAATGATTTCCTCAAATGTATAAGGATCCCTGAATTTATTTGGAAGTATTAATTTTTTTTTATCAGTCATGCGATATCAGACAAACATCCAAATGAAGATCATACTTTGTTTCCTCCCTCAATTATTTTCGGTCTTTTATATAATAAATTCAATGAATGTTTTTAAAAAAACCTCGATCAACAAAAAGGGGGCTGAATTATTAAATTCAGCCCCCTTATATCTAATAATAAAATTATCCCCGTTTTAATACATCCCGGGCATTCCGCCTCCACCCATTCCTGGAGGAACAGAAGGTTCGTCCTCTTTCTTTTCGGTGATAAGAACCTCGGTTGTTGAAAGCATTCCCGCGACCGATGCAGCATTTTGAAGTGCTGACCTTACGACTTTTGCCGGGTCAATAATACCTTCTTTCATCATATCAACCCATTCAAGTGAGGCTGCGTTAAAACCGATTGCGCCTTTTTCGCCTTTGGCTTTCTCAACAACTACTGAGCCCTCAAGACCCGCGTTCTGCACGATCTGGCGCATTGGTGCTTCAATCGCTTTATGGATAATTTCTGCACCAATTTTTTCATCGCCCTTGAGTTCCTTGGCAAGATCCTGTACGGCTTTCTGGGCATTAAGGAGGGTTTTCCCTCCCCCGGCTATTATTCCCTCTTCAACAGCTGAACGTGTAGCTGACAGTGCGTCCTCCACGCGGGCCTTCTTTTCTTTCAATTCAACTTCAGTTGCCGCGCCAACATTTATAACGGCAACACCACCGGCGAGTTTGGCCTTTCTTTCCTGAAGTTTTTCTTTATCATAATCAGATGTTGATTCATCAATTTGTTTTTGAAGCTGATTGATCCTCGCTTTAACATCTGCCTGAGAACCGGCACCTTCAATAATTGTTGTGTTTTCTTTGTCAACGATGACTTTTTTCGCTCTTCCGAGCATTTCAACAGTTGTATTTTCAAGCTTCATTCCGAGATCATCAGATATAACACGCCCTTTTGTAAGGATCGCGATATCCTCCAGCATAGCCTTTCTGCGATCGCCAAATCCCGGTGCCTTCACCGCAACACAGGAAATGGTTTTTCTCAGAGTGTTGACGACTATGGTAGCAAGGGCTTCGCCTTCAACTTCTTCCGCAATAATAAGCAGAGGGCGTCCAGCCTGAGCAACTTTTTCAAGGATTGGCAGAAGGTCTTTCATCGAAGAGACTTTCTTTTCATGGATGAGGATAAAAACATCCTCAAGAATAGCCTGCATGGTTTCAGGATCAGTTGCCATATACGGAGAAAGATAGCCTCTATCGAACTGCATCCCTTCGACAACTTCAAGATGTGTTTCAATTGATTTTGCTTCTTCGACAGTAATAACGCCGTCCTTCCCAACTTTGTCCATTGCATCAGCGATAAGGTCGCCGATTTCCATATCGTTATTTGCCGATATTGAAGCGACCTGAGCTATCTCTTTTTTATCATGTATTTCGCGGGCATTCGAAAGAATGTAATTCACCGCAGCCTCAACTGCCTTGTCAATGCCCCGTTTGAGGCTCATTGGGTTAGCGCCGGCGGTCACATTCTTAAGGCTTTCACGATAAATTGCAGCAGCGAGAATTGTTGCTGTCGTTGTCCCATCTCCAGCCACATCATTGGTCTTTGTGGCTACTTCTTTAACCATCTGGGCTCCCATATTCTCGAAGGGATCTTCAAGTTCAATTTCCTTTGCTACGGTTACACCGTCTTTTGTAACTGTTGGAGATCCGAATTTCTTATCAATTACTACATTTCTCCCGCGCGGGCCCAGCGTGACCTGTACCGCATCAGCAAGTTTTATAACCCCTTCTAATATGGATCTTCTTGCTTCATCATTATACTGTAATACTTTTGCCATTTTTTTCCCCTTTCGAAATAAAATTATTATCCATACTATTCGACTATGGCGAGCACATCGCCTTCATTGATAATTAAATAATCTTTTCCGTCATGTTTAATTTCAGCTCCCGAGTACTTGCCGAAAAGAACAATATTCCCGACTTTGACCGTTAATGGGATTATATCTTTTCCGTCCCGCCTTCCATCACCAACAGCAATCACTTTCCCCTGCTGCGGTTTTTCTTTAGCTGTATCAGGAACATATATTGAACCGACCTTTTCTTCATCAGGTTCAACGATCTCAACAATGATCCTATCAGCGATTGGTTTTAGTGCCACGTAAGCCCTCCTTAACATACTTAAATATTTTAATCATGTGATTTTTTTACCGATGAAAATTAATCGTTATATACGGTTGAATCCAATTAATAAGAATTCATCGATTTTCATTTATGTAAAAAAAGCCAGAAAATTAAAAATGAATAATATGCATTATTCTCCCCTTGAGTAATAGTACGTATTGATACATTTTTATCAAATAATTTTAAAATTCAGGATAAATTTAAAGATTTAACCTTTAATCGAAGATTGTTATCTATAAATTATTAGCACTCTTTTTAATGAGTGCTAATAATTTATTAATATAAAATCTTATGGAATTTACCAAACCTGAATATCTATGATTATCATTTAAAATCAATAAATATTTTAAATTATGAATTATTAATCTCAGTTTTTCACAAAATTTAACTTATTTTCAATTTACGCTTTATTAATATCTGATTTTCCACCCTTTTTTTCTATTACCTGTATATTTTCTATCACCATATCTTTATCAACGGCTTTGCACATATCGTAAACAGTAAGAGCAGCTATTGAAACCGCTGTTAACGCTTCCATTTCAGCTCCGGTTTTTCCATCGAGCCGGACCTGAGAATTTATTTGAACTCCCTGTCTATGGTGATCAATACTAATATCAATATCAATATAGGTTAAATTAAGGGGATGACAGAGTGGAATTAGGTCATATGTCCTTTTAGCCCCCTGAATTCCGGCAACTTTCGCGATTTCAAACAGATTGCCCTTTGGAAGAAGCTGTTGCTCGATCAAATCAATTGTAGCTGGAGCCATTTTAACAAAGCCTGTTGCCCTGGCCGATCTCGAAGTTACCGTTTTTTCTGTTACGTCAACCATAGTCGGCAAACCATTTTTTGAATAATGAGAAAATTCAGTCATTAAAAACCTCTTAACGAAACATGTTTTACGCTATAACAAAAACTCGGGATGGATCGCGTTCTGTTGAATCAAAAAGAAAATATCAGTCATTTATTTTATGATGGAGCCAATTACATCTGTATATGTTTTACCTTCTTTTACCGCAAGAGACAACTTCTGTGCCTGTGAAATATCATTAATTAAAATAAAACCTGCTATTATATCTTTCCGGAAAAAAACTTTTTTGTATATATTCTTATCGGAGTCAATATGCCTGAATATTTTATTCTCCTCCGATTTCTCATCAACAATTATCTCTCCAAATGAAAAAAGCCTGGTGTTGAATGAATTGAGTACTGACGGATATATTTCTTCATCGTACAGCAATTCTTTCCCTGCGGCGTTTGATCCGGCAACCTTGCCTTTTTTAATTGCAGGCATCCATAACGCAATACATTTTCCATTATATTGGGATACATCACCGCATGCATAAATATCAGAAACAGATGTTTCCATTTTTTCATTCACCACAATCGCTTTATCCACAGCGATCCCGGAAGCGACTGGCAGATCAAGGTTGGAACGCACCCCTATGGAAAATATTATCATTTCAGTTTCAATTATCCTGCCGGATGATAATTTCACCGCAGTAGCGATGTCATCCCCGATAATCTCTTCAGCACTTTCACCAAGTTGAACATTTACTCCATTTTTATGAATTATATCGTATAAAAACTCCGACCCCTCCTGATCGAGTTGAGCTGCGAGCAATCGCTTCCCCAACTCTATTATTGTAACATCAATTCCTTTTGTATGCAGCGAATAAGCCGCCTCAAGCCCGAGGGGGCCTCCCCCGATAATCACACTTTTTTTTATGGTGTTTGAATAATGATAGACCTTCCTGGCGTCAGCAAGCGACCTTACCGTAAAAATATTTTTCAGGCCTAAGGCACCTTTAATCGGTACAAATGGATTACTACCTGTTGCGAGAATCAATTTATCATACTTATAAGTATGTCCAGATTGTGAAATTACTGTTTTTTTTTCGGTTAATACCTGCTTTATAATCTCATTGCGAATTAAATTTATATTGTTCTCAGCATACCAGTTTTCGTTATTTAAAAAAAAATTCGATTTGCTCTCAACATCACTATTTCCAATATATTCAGTAAGAAAGGGCCTGTAGTATGGATAGTTTGAATCGTCAGTAATCAAGGTAATTGCGATATTCGGGTCAATCTTTCTTATTTCTTTTGCTGCAGAAATTCCTGATGCCGATGCGCCAATAATAACAATATCACTCATTCCGGAACCTGTTAATCAGTTTACTTATTAAACTTGATGATATACCGAACAATGCCAGTAATAAGATATAGGAAAGCAATTGCAAAAACAGCCCACATTTGAAACAGCAAGAACACTATTATAAGAACTATCAAGGTAACAATACTTGCGACTTTGCCTTTTTTGGCGATATCCGAAAAGAGTTTATTATAATCAACTCTTGAAACCATCAATATAGCGGCAATTACATATAACGGGATATAATATTCAACAGGCATGGTAAAGCCGGCCTGCCCAAAAAATGGCAATTCGATCGTCACAAGACACGGAACAGATGCCACCACAATACCTGCAGCCGGTGAAGGCAAACCGCTGAACCCGTTCATTTTATCAGCGACATTAAAACGAGCAAGTCGATATATCGCGCAGACAGGGAAAAGCAACGCCAAAATCATGCCTAAATTAAAACCACAACAAATCTCAGGAAGGGTGTTTAAATAAAAATAATATGCGATAATTGCAGGGGCAATGCCGTAGGTAACGGCATCGGCAAGAGAATCAAGTTCAACGCCTATCGGGCTTTCAACGTCAAGAGCGCGGGCTATTGCTCCGTCTGTTAAATCAAAAAATGAACCAGCAAAGACTAAGATGCCAGCGATAGCAAGTGACTCAGAATCGCCGCGATTTGCATAAATTATCGCGAGAAAACCCATTATCATATTGCTCATTGTGACGAAATTTGGAATAATTGACCTTTTTGCCATTTTAGTTCTCTTTTATAATAACATCCTCAGATTTAAAATAAAATTCCGTTAAATAATTCATTCAAATAATAACAAAAACTTTCTCAAACAAAAAATATCAGATTCAATTTAACGGTCAATTGAAATCATATTCAAGATGAATAAAAAATTTTTACTCTGTCAACTAAAAAGCGAATCAACCCATTAATATCATCAAATTCATGAAAGTTTTGATCACGCTGATATACGCAAGTTGATTTAAAACTTGAAAATATTTAACAGTTTATCCTGCAAAATCAGAGTACTGGACATGTTTTATTGATCCTTCAGCAATTTTTTGCTAAAATCCGATAAATTGTGCTGGTGATTCCCTGTTAAAGAGTCTCATGACAGGCATAAATGAAAGGTAAAACCGTTTATAAAGTGGATTATTCACATTTTTCTTCAAAACCTGCAATTATTGGTTCGTACTTCCTGATTTTATTTTCCAGACTGGTCTTCAATTCAGAATGTTTTCCGCCAATGCTTTCAGAATATTCAACGAGCTGAAGTGCATTTTCAAGGTTTTGAAAATTATACTTCTGTGTCAGCAAGTCTTTACAATTACCCGTATCACTTACTGTGTATAAGTTAGCATATCGTTGAGCAATTTCACTATATTCACCGATAAGTTCTTTTTTAAGCAATTCATACTTGTCTTTATAGATAATTCTGCTCTCATCAATTTTCTCCAGCATTTCCGGTCCATACTGCACTATAATTTTATAATCACTTTTTGCTTCATCGAAATTATTGTTAATTGAATAATAAAATTCCTCCAGGGGATTTTTTTGAATCGATGCTGAAGCGATTATTCCCAAGACAAATGACGTTAGCATTATTCCAACGGCAAACCCGGTTTTAATTTTTTTCTTGAATCTGAAAAATAACGCAATACCGGGGATTACAAGTATAAAAAGTATTTTAACTGCCATGTGAAGATACTGTTGCCAATCATCCATATTACATTTCCCTGATTAATTGTATTTTCTCCTTATAGCGATCCATGCTCAACTCGATTAATCGGTCAAGAAGGTCCTTATAACTCAGGCCGGATTTCTCCCACAGCTTCGGATACATGCTTATGTTGGTAAATCCAGGCAGCGTATTTATTTCATTAAGATAGAAAGAATCCGTGTCCTTTTCAAGAAAGAAATCGATACGGGCCATGCCTGCACAATTTAAAAGCCTGAACGCTTTCAGCGCGGTTCTCCTCATTTCCTCTGCGGTCCCGGGTTCAACCGGGGCAGGAATCTTCAATTTTGCTCCTTCAGGATCAATATATTTTGCTTCATAAGAATAAAACTCGTGGTTTGGGACCACTTCGCCAAGGACCGATGCTTCCGGGGATTCATTGCCTAAAACTGCGCATTCAATTTCTCTGGCATTAACAGCTTTTTCGATGAGGACTTTATTGTCATACTGAAGAGAGAACTCAACACTTTCATACAGATCATGTTCAGATTTAATCTTTTTCACACCAACTGATGAACCTGCATTGGCGGGTTTAACAAAAAGAGGAAAGCCAAAATTTTCTGCCATCTTTGCGTATGAGCCCCTGTCAGCGCGCCACTGTCTGTCAGTGACCGTGATCCACGGAACAACCGGTATCCCTCCATCTCGAAGGAGCCTTTTCGATACATCCTTATCCATCCCGACAGCTGAACCAAGAACATCTGCCCCCACATAGGGAACCATGGCGAGCTCAAGAAGGCCCTGCAGGGTGCCGTCTTCACAGAAAGTGCCATGCAGCACAGGGAAAACAACATCCCCGCTGAGTGTCTTACCGTTCTCAGTATTGCGGAGAACCAGTTTCCCCTTTTCCTCATAATGGTTGACTGTCCATGTACCGGTTTCTTTGAGCTCAAGAACTTTCCCGAAATCCTTATCATCAACAATGACAGGATGATCCTGTACATGCCACCTTCCATCCCTGGTTATGCCAACAGCAGTAACAGAATATTTATTGCGATCTAAAGCGGATATAACCGATGCCGCTGAACAGAGTGAAACATCATGTTCTCCAGACCTGCCTCCATAGAGAACACAGACATTGAGCATTATTTCTGCTCCGATTCAACAAATTCTTTGTGAAGGGCCTTGACCGCAAGCTCGGTATACATTGAGTCGATCACACAGGAAATCCCTATTTCCGAAGTCGAAATCATTTCAATATTAATGCCATGTTCAGACATGATGGTGAATATCTTGCCAGCGATACCGTACGCCGACAGCATGCCGACTCCCACTGCAGATACTATGGCGATATCCTCTTTTGCCTGGATACCCCCTGCGTTAAATTCATGATTGATACTCTTGCACAGCTCCATCGCCTTTTTGTAATCGCTCTTTTTAACAGTAAAGGAAATTGAAGCGAGGTTGTCCTTCCCTGTTGACTGAACGATCATGTTGACATATATTTTCTCCTTTCCCAGTAAGCCGAATATTTGTGCCGCAATTCCAGGACGATCGGGGATGTCCCTGATTGTAACCATCGCCTCGTCCATTTTTGATGTTATGCCGCTGATTACAAATTTTTCCATCATTTCCTCCCTGGGCATCACTATGGTTCCCTCTTCATAATTGAAACTTGATCTGACATGCAATTTGATATTATATTTCTTCGCAAATTCCACTGACCGCGAATGCAGAACCGCGGCACCGAGCCTGGACAGTTCTAGCATTTCATCATAACTTATTTCCGCAAGTTTTTTCGTATTTGAAACAACTCTGGGGTCACTGGTATAAACACCGTCAACATCGGTATATATCTCACAATCCCGCGTTTTTAACACCGCCGCCAGCGCAACTGCGGATGTATCAGATCCGCCCCGCCCCAGTGTGGTTATATTTTCATCGGTATCAATGCCCTGAAAACCGGCGACAATGACGACCTTGTTTTTTTTCAGTGAATCAATAATTTTATCGGTGGAGATGCTTTCAATTTTGGCATTCGTAAAATTGCCATCCGTGATCATTTTAATCTGCGACCCGGTATAGGATATCGCATCAATATTGATCTCATGCAGGGCCATCGCAAGAAGAGAAATCGTGACCTGTTCCCCGGTAGAAAGAAGCATGTCCAGTTCGCGTTTATTCGGCTTATCAGTAATTTCTCCTGCAAGCGATACCAGGGTGTCAGTTGTTTTCCCCATGGCGGATACAACAACTACAACCGAATAACCCTTCTCGGTGTATCCTTTTATTCTCTCGGCAACAGCTTTTATTCTTTCGCTGGAGCCCACCGATGTTCCGCCATACTTTTGAACAACAATATTCATTTCTGCCATAATTCGAACATCCCCAATAATCAATATTACCCAGGATTGACCTGAAATAAATTTTTGGCATTAATGACATGCGCATATTGCCCGTCAATAACATTTATCCAGGAGACTAATTTTCTTGCAATAACGTTTTAAAAAGAAAACTGGGGGGATGTTTTTCGCCGCATTGGTACGATATTGAGGACAGATATCACATTACAATTCAGGCGTTCATCATTCTTTTTTCAGGGAACATCGAAAGTCACCGCTTCATTTTCACCCACGGCAATGGTACCGACAAGATCAAATTCATCATGGTAAAAAAGCTGCCCGTATCGGTTAACATCACTGACATTACCTGCAGAGCCGTTTGTGATATATACATCGTAATTGCCGGGCATTATGTTTTCCAGAGTGTATGTTCCGCCGGCTTCAGAATAGGCCGCAAGGGGTGGTAAAATAAAATCTTTCAACGAGTTATCGTAGCTGACCCATGCTTCGCCATAATCATCATACGCGTCCCAGATTCTTGTGTAATCATCATCCGCATCAAGATCAGCATATGTGTTATCATCAAGGGTGTTGGCATTGCACAATTCTATGGCATCATTCCATTCTTTTTTATATTCCTCATAGGACAAATAATAATCAAGGTATGTGTTTATATATGAGGATGGATCTTGCGGTTCCTGAGGAAGATCACAGGGATTGTTGCCCCGGTCGCTTGCCGGGTAAAGATTAAAATCTACTCCTGAGGCATCCCCATGCCCCCGGGCTGCGGTAAAATCTATATGGTCAGCTGCCACTTCACTTATCATATATTTATCAGTGTGGGTGCTTCCCCAGGATGTGATTTCAATATAGTCACCTTCAAAAACATATTGGGAATGGTCTGATGCTGTTGTTATCTGGTACAGGCCATCCCCCTGTTCAGTGATATCTCCCGGTGCTGAGCTGGAAAATCCTGCCGGGGAAACCAGAGAATACCTGGTGATGGGGTCACCTGAAGGAATTGCAATCACAAAAATGTTTCTGCCGGCCGCGTTTGATCCAGCGATTGAACCGACTATTTCAGGAACATAGGCGCGTGCAACAGCAGCGATATTACCACCGATGTCATTTTCAGACTGATGAACATCCCTGAGCCAGTCAGAAAACCCGAAATAGTGAACTACCTGCAATTCGTCATCTTCATAATCGGTGTATTCAAACTTTTTAATATAATTTTTAACCATCAAGCGAACTTCAATAACTGTTTCATCGTTATTTCTGTTATAAGTCAATCCTCCTATAATGGGGACCCTGATCGGATAAATTCTGTTAATATAACTCGATTCGACCCTGAGGCTGTCATAATATGTATTTTTCTGGAGCTGGTTAATATTAAAACCCTTTGTATCTTTCTCATTGAAAAGCACTTCGGCGAGTTCTTTATAAGTCCAGCCTGCAGGGCCCTGTTCATAAATTCTTGCCTGATCGAAAACCATTTTCCTGGTGTATAAACGCAGGTAGGTATAATCTTTAAGATGAACCGGATCATCATTGTTCAATTCCACCCCGGTCCCATCGAAGAAGGGGTCATCGTCGGTTAAATTAAACTTCTTTGTTGTTCTATAATTGGAAAAGCTGTCCTTGTTCAGCTTCATTTCGGCGATATCGATCATATATTGAGTGGGCATTTCAACTTCATCACCTGCTGGTTCATCGCACAGCACGACTGAATCGCTGTCTTTAATATCTTCTGAATCAAGGGAGCCCCAGACCCATGGTTCCGTCGGGGCATTGGATGCATAGGTTCCTTTAATAAGAATGGTGAGCCGATTTGATGACATCTCGTCAAAAAGGGCCACATTATCCTTGCATCCGTGCAGAGGAAACAAGACCGCAGTGGCCAGAAGAAATATCATGAATCCCTTATTTTTAATAATGCGGTGTATCATTAAGTGTGATCCTGAATTTATCATAAGTTAAAATAAACGGTAATTCCTATATTGAGAAAATGACCGCTGTCTGCGTCCTCTCTGATATACCCTTCATAGGCATAAAGATAATCAACTCTTAATCCGATGTTAACGATCCTTCCTGCCGGAAAAGAAATTTCCAGGCCTGCATGAATTACCGGATCCCATTGTTCAATCCTGTCCGGCCGAATATAAAAATAGCCCGCACCTGCGCCCCATTTTAGCTGAAGGCGTACCGGGATATCAATCGGGAGAAGACCGATGATGCTTCCATAAAATGGCACGAAATGTATTTCGTTTACCCCTTTTGATTGATACCGCTGATATGATACGTCAACACCGAGCTTAAAGTACCTCAGGATAAAATTTTCCTTGGGCAGATTGATCCTTGCGAAAATACCGCCAGAAAGCGTCGTTTCGGCCAATTTACCCGTCTCAGCAAGCGGCGTTACCGGGCCGAACCATCCGCCTAACTGCGGTTTGAAAAAATAATCTTTCCTGCTTTTAACTGCAAAGGCATCGCTGATTAAGGAAAAGAATAATACCGGAGCTATAATACATACAATTGTGGTCTTTTTCATAGTTGACGTTTCACTACCGCTCGATAAGCGCACACAAAATCCTTTAAATCCCTGCCGAACGAATGTAGTATTGTGTCCTTGTATCAATTTAATTTGTCTATTGGAACAATGATTGCGTTTATGTCAATAAAATAAATAACTTACCCCTCAAAATGCCGACGGCATCATTGAAAGACCGGGTTTAAAATGAATCCTCTGAAGATATAACCCATAAGACGGAGCAGTTGTTCCACTAAAATCCCTGTCCTTCTTATCAAGTATCGTTAAAATTTCCTCCGGGTCTTTTCCCTTGATATGCAATTCAATAACGGTTCCAACCATAATCCTTATCATGTTGTGAAGAAAAGCGTTACCTTCAACAGTAAATTCTATCAAGTCATCACGCCTGACCACATTGATGTCACTTATGTTTCTGACCGTGCCTCCGGAAACCGATATTTTTTTACAGAATGACGCGAAATCCCTTTCACCGATAAGCAGTGATAACGTTTTGTAAATATATCGTTCATCGATATGTTCTCTTACCCACATGGCCCGGTACATCATAAAAGGCGAACGCTGGGGATGATTATAAATCAAATATTTATATTCGCGCCTGATAGCGCTGTATCGCGCATGAAAATCAGAGGGGACATTATACGCATTAATTATTGCTATGTCTTTGGGCAGGATGCCGTTCAATGAAATACAAATTTTATCAAGTTTTAAAGAAGTCACTGAATCAAAATGCGCCACCTGCCCCAGAGCATGAACGCCGCTGTCAGTCCTCCCTGAACCTACAATGCGGATGTCTTCTCTGGTTAAAACTTTATAAGCTGATTCGATTTCAGATTGTATCGTCCTTCCATTCTCCTGATATTGCCACCCATTGTAATTTGTGCCATCATATTGAATAAGAAGCGCTATCCTTCGGGATTCTGGTTTGTTTGTTGACTCCATAGTTCAAGCTTCTCATTTATCTTATCATAAAGATCTCTGGTTTTATCCAGAAGTTCACCCGGCTTCGATTTTGATGTTTTTCCAATGCCAAAAAGCCTGCTCAGATATCTTTTGCAACGCTCAAAATTCTCAATCCGCTTGTTGATATCCTTTTCGCGGGCACCAATTTTAAGGGTCAATACCGCTGTTATATAAAGGATGCCGTCATATCCCCAGTTTTTATCAGTATCAGGGCCCATATTCCCTGCTGCATCTGTAGGTTCGCCACCGGTCTGAATCAATTCAACGACTTTGACATAATAATCATAGGCCTTTTTATAAAAAAACAGCGAAATTTTAGCATAGGTATCATCCCCCTGTTCTTCAGCCAGGTCATTGAACAACCATGCTGCACGAATAGAAGAAACCGCATTTTTAAACGTTGGAGCAACATTCTTCAATCTGCAGCCATATGAATCAACTGCAAGCATAAATGACGCTGCCCCGTGGGTAAGGGTTCTATCCTCATTAAAATCGATTCTGTTAAAATATTTATTCATTGCGCCCTTTCTGCTGCTTGTCTTCTCGATCAGGGTATTCCTTTCTTCAGGAAGCAATTCCTGGAAATCCTTTGGATATGCGGCATAAAAACAAATCGGGCATACAGTTACTTGATATATTAATGGGCGGATTATGCCAAATTTCTTGCTCTCTTCGTACCTGCGCCTCAATTCATCCGTAAGCGCACCAGCAATCAATCTGCCGCCGCCAGTAAGCATTTCTTCCCGGTAAAATTCATTGGAGCAAACTGGGCATATGGTGGGATTTTTCTGTCTGAAGGATACTTTTTTGTTTTCTTCCATTCAAAACTCCAAATCAAAGAATAACTGAAAATTTTTATCGTGTATTCATATAATTTGATCAATCAAATAAATCAATTATCTTTTTCCAGTAAAGTGCCAATTTTAACCATGGCTTGTAGTTGTTATTACATGAAAAATATTAATATTATTAAATAATTAAGTCTCATTCAAATAATGACGAAATTTAAAAGTGATATAAGTAGGTATTTCGTTTTCTTATATTTTATCAATATGACTGAACTTAATCTATTGCAATCTCAAGTACCTTTTAACATATAATGGCGGGGAAAAAAGATGAAATTATTGAAAATAACACTTCTTTCTTTAATATTTAGTACACTTATACAATTGCCGGCTTTTCCACTTTCAACCGCTGCAAAAGCTCAAAATGATTACAACTTCACCCTTGATAAAATCAGAGTGCTATATATCATTATTGAGAACTTCGGCAATGATGAAATTAAAAGTCAATATAATCAGGTCAAGAGCCTTTTCCAGGAATCCGGTGAAAGCCTTTATGGCCAAAATTATTTCGATTCATATGAAAAATTTCGAAAATTAAAAACAGAGTTGATCATCCTTTTTGAAAAGCTGGCAGTGCAGTATCTTAAACGTACCAAAACAATTCTTGATTCAACCGCGAAAAATTCCTTTGACATCCTTATTAATTACAGCAAAAAAGGCGGCCTTGCCGCATATTTCACTCGTGCCTATGATCCTCTTAAAGATGTGAAGCCATATGATGAAAAAGAATATCACCTTTTTTATAACCGGGAATACATTGAAAATTACATGAAAGAGGGTTACAAGCAATACCATCGTGCAAAAAATATATTTAATGACCCAGAAATTGAATACACAAAAAAAAGAAAAAATCTGCCTTCAGAAAGTTTAAACTTTATCATCTCCCAGTATAGTACCGTCATAGATGTGTGCAGAGAATCAAAACAATACGGTGTCGAAATTTATAAGATATTAAACAACAGCAAGCTTGGAGAAAGTATCATCAAATACAACATCAGGGCCGACAGAATTGATCCTGTTTTTGATGGGAGGATTCCCGATGAATATAAAGTTGATGCCAATGACAATCTAAAACTGATACACTCGGTTGAATTAAAGAAAATCGCAAAATACCAGCAATAAAAAAATCCGCACTTAAGTGCGGATTTTTTCTTTTATTATAATAAGGGAACCTCTATAAATTACATTTTTGATGTTCCCTTGTGGGCACATTATCTGATAAAATCAGGAGTTATCATATTTGATAATAATGAAACTCCTGATTTTTAGAGGTGCCCATAATAAATTATTTATCTTTTTCTTTCGACTTTGCTTTTTTATCCTTTTTGTCTTTTTTTTCTTCTTTTACTTCTGGGGCGGATGTTTTCGGTTTTTTCTCCACAAGTTCAAGAATGGCCATTTCAGCCGCATCACCGGGTCTTTGACCAATCAGATAAATTCTTGTATACCCGCCATTTCTGTCTTTATTCCGAATTGCAATTTCTTCAAAAAGTTTTTTTACGATATCACGGTCATTGATATATTTCATCACTTCCCGCTTATTGTGAAGCTTTTTTGCAGCCTGGTCATCGGCAAGCACAAGATTTTTTTTCGCTCTTGTTATAAGACGCTCAGATATTTTTTTTAATTCTTTTCCCTTTTCTTTAGTGGTAACGATCCTTTCATGATCAAAAAAAGACGTTACCATATTATTATACATAGCTTTTCTATGCGCGTGAGTTCTTCCTAACTGACGTACACTATTCCTTTTTCGCATGAGTAAACTCCATTATTCCTTTAATCCAAGACTTAAATGATATTGCTCAAGTTTTTCCTTAATTTCTTTTAAAACCATATCACTGAAGTGCTTTGACTTTCTCAATTCATCCTCGGTTTTCTTTACTAATTGATCAATTGTTGATATATCAAGGCTTTTCAAAGTGTTATATGAACGAACCGAAAGTTCAATTTCATCAATAGATTTACCCAGAAGTGATTTAAGTTTCTCCTGATTTTCATCAACCAGTTCGATCTCTTCTTCAACTTCCTCTTCGAAATTGATAAAAATCGTCATATGGTCTTTTATAATTTTAGCAGCATACGCTAAAGCATCTTCCGGAGAAATTGAGCCATCGGTCCATATTTCAAGGATCAATTTGTCAAAGTCTGTGCGCTGGCCCACTCGTGTATCTTCTACCTTTACATTTACCTTCTTAATAGGTGTAAAAATCGAATCGATAGGTATAACGCCGACAGTCTCCGTATTTTTTTTATTGATCTCGGCAGGAACATAACCCTTGCCCCGCTCAATCTGAACTTCCATGTCAATCTTGCCGTTGGCGTTCAGCGTGGCTATCTTTATTTCAGGGTTCATTACAGAAATATCCGGGTCGATGTTAAAATCCTGGCCGGTCAAATCGCCTGCGCCCTCTTTAATGATATGGATGACCTTGGCCATCTCACCTTCATACTTGACCCTGAGTTTCTTTAAATTTAAAATGATCCTGGTTACGTCCTCATAAACTCCTTCAATGACACCGAATTCATGGGGAACACCTTCGATCTTTATCGCAGTTATTGCTGCTCCTTCTATTGATGACAGCAACACTCTTCTCAAAGAATTTCCGATTGTTAGACCATATCCTTTTTCAAAAGGTTCGGCGATAAAACGCCCATAATCCGGTTGTAACTCATCATGTTCAAAAAGGATCTTGCTTGGTCTTTTAAAGCCCTTTAATAAATTTCTTGGGGCCATTGATACCTCCAAAAAAATGAATAATCATCTGATGTTTGCGTAATCCGAAAATACTCTATAAAAAACTTAGCCAGAGGCATCGAAAATACCATACCTGAATGGTCAGCGTGATTATTTCGAATATAATTCCACCACTAATTGCTCATTAAAATTAGCTGTTACATCCGGTCTTTCCGGCAGCCTTGTTACTTTCCCGCTTCTTTTTTCAAAATCGACCTCAACCCACTCGGGAACAGTATCAACTGCTTTTGAAAGTTTAATCGCGTCTTCCATCATGGTATTGGTTTTATATTTTTCTCTTATCTCAACAGTTGTCCCTTCTTTAACCCTGAAAGATGGAACATCAACTATTGTACCATTTACTGTTACATGCCTGTGTTGTATAAATTGACGGGCCTGAACTCTTGATGAAGCAAAACCCATCCTGTATATTACATTATCAAGTCTGCGTTCGAGAAGTGAAATAAGATTATTACCGGTAACACCTTTCATCCTATTGGCATCATCAAATAAAAGGCGGAACTGTTTTTCCAGAAGATGATAGCTCCTTTTAATTTTCTGCTTCTCTCGCAACTGAATTGCGTAATCCGACATTTTCCCTCTTCTTTTTCGGGGAGGTCCGGGAGGATACTTCTTCTTTCCCTTAAGAGGGCATTTATCTGACAGACACCTCTGGCCTTTCAGCATGAGAGGCATCATTTCCCTTCTACATAATTTACATCGTGGTCCGGTATATTTTGCCATGTCGAGAACTCTCCGTTAAACTCGTCTTCTTTTCTTTGGTCTGCATCCATTATGTGGAACTGGTGTAATATCTTTTATTTTTGTTATGTTAAGACCAGCCTGAAAAAGTGATCGTATCGCAGCCTCACGACCGATCCCTGGGCCTTTAACATAGACTTCGACAGTCTTTAATCCTGCGCTGTCAATTGCCTTTTGTGCAGCATTTTTGGCAGCCATCTGAGCTGCGAATGGAGTAGATTTCCGCGATCCTTTAAATCCCTCTCCGCCGGAAGAAGCCCAAGAAACAACGTTTCCCTGCATATCGGTCAGCGTGATTATCGTATTATTATATGTTGCCTGAACGAAGGCCTTCCCAATCGGGACATTCTTTTTTTCTTTCTTTTTGGTTCTCCCCTTTTTCTGTTTCATTGATGCTCCTTATTTCTTCTTCTTACCTAAAGATGTTTTTTTATACCCTTTTCGCGTCCGAGCGTTATTTTTCGTGTTTTGTCCTCTTACCGGTAAACTGCGTCTATGGCGTATTCCTCTATAACATCCAATATCCATCAAGCGCTTGATATTCATTGCTATTTCAGTTCTTAGATCACCTTCAACTTTTGTTGTGCTCTCAATTGTTTTTCGCACCTGGTTAATTTCTTCGTCTGTCAGATCCTTAACTCTTTTATCAGGGTCGACATTTGCTTTTTCTAAAATCCTTTGAGACATAGTAAAGCCTATGCCATAAATATACGTTAATGCGACTTCCAAGCGCTTATTATTTGGTAAATCAACTCCAGCAATCCTCGCCATAAGATCCTCTTAGCTTTTAATGTTTTTTAATAGTTCTAATTTTTTGTTTCTGCTTGTGCCTGGGATTTGAACAGATGACCCTTATGACACCATGCCGCTTTATAACTTTACAATCACTGCATATTTTCTTTACTGAAACTCGAACCTTCATATCTATCCCCTCTGAGGAAAATAAAATATTCTTTGCCTGCCTATTTTGATCTGAATATTATTCTTCCACGATTCAAATCATACGGTGAAAGCTCTACCGTCACCTTGTCCCCTGGTAAAATTCTGATATAATGCATCCTCATTTTACCCGATATATGGGCAAGAACGATATGCCCATTTTCAAGCTTTACCCTGAACATCGCATTGGGAAGAGGTTCAACGACAACACCTTCAACTTCTATTGGCTCTTCTTTTGCCATTTTTTAATCTCGTAGTATTAACGTCGTCCTTTCATACGACCATTTTTTAAAAAACCGTCATAGTGTCTCATGAGAAGCTGGGATTCAATCTGCTTTAAAGTATCCAGCGCAACACCCACTATGATCAGCAATGATGTACCGCCAAATAAATATGCCATGCCCGGTTCGACCTGCTCGGGCCATATGCGTATAATAAAATCAGGAACAATGGCTATCAATGCAAGGAATATCGAGCCTGATAGAGTTATCCTGTTTAATATATTTAAAATATAATCTGCTGTATTTTGTCCGGGCCGTATCCCCGGAATAAAACCGCCATACTTTTTTAAATTATCAGCAATCTCAACTGGATTAAAACGAATAGATGTATAAAAATAACAGAAAAATATAATAAGTCCACTATAAATTATCATATACGGAACCTGACCCGGTGAAAGCCAGAACTGAACTTTATTTAAAACCGTATTACTGCTCCCACCCATCAGGCTCACCATTTGTGATGGGAAAATAATCAATGCTGAAGCAAATATTATTGGGATAACACCTGCAGCATTAACTCTCAACGGAATATATTGAGAGCTCTTCTGCATCATCGTTCTTCCGGCCATTTTTTTGCCGTACTGGACAGGAATACGCCTGGTCCCCAGTGTTAAAAGAATAGATGCCGCAACAACCAGCAGGAACAGGCCAAGAAGAATTATGCCAACAATGGGTTCCCCGGTATCTCCGATCTTTCTCATGGTTGAGGCAAGTGCCTGGGGGGAACGAACAACAATACCCGCCATGATAATGAGGGAAACTCCGTTGCCGACACCCCTCTCTGTTATCATTTCACCAAGCCAGACAAGGACCATGGTGCCGGTTGTTATTGCTACTACTGCTACAATAATAAAGCCTATCCCCGCATCTTCCGGAACAACAGAACCGCCGCCCCTTGTCTTCATGGACTTCATCCAGAAAGTAATGGCCATTGATTGTACGATACATAAAAGAACAGTGCCGTATCGGGTATATTGGCTTATCTTTTTATATCCTTCTGCTCCTTCTTTCGACAGCCTTTCCAGTGCAGGGAAAACTACTTTCAGCAAATCAATAATAATCGATGCTGATATATAGGGCATTATCCCAAGGGCAAAAAGAGTAAATCTTTTTAGCGCGCCCCCGGCAAAGAGATCAAAAAAATCAAGCACACCGGTACTTTGAGCTTCAAGGAAATAGACTTTCAGCGCCTCGACATTGATTCCCGGCACCGGTATATGAGCGCCAATTCTGTAAAGAATTAAAATCGCAAGAGTAAATAATACTCTTTTTCTTAAATCAGGTATCCTGAATATATTTACGACAACATTTGACATTGCAAACCAGCGTTATTGTTCAGTGCCAGAAAGAGTTTTTCTGATAACAGGCTCACCGCCGGCCTTTTTAATTTTTTCTATAGCGATATCAGAAAAAGCATCCGCGGTGATCTTTACAGGTTTTGATATATCTCCTGAACCAAGTATTTTGATAAGTCTGTCGCTATGGCCCACCACTCTCTTCTCCGCAAGGATTTCGGGAGTGATTGTATCTATATTCAATGAAACAAGTCTTGAAATATTCACGACTTGATATTCTTTTCTCGTATAATTATTAAAACCGCGTTTCGGAACACGACGCTGAAGCGGCATCTGCCCGCCTTCGAACCATGCTCTTCTCTTGCTTCCGGACCTGCTCTTCTGTCCTTTCTGCCCTCGACCGCTTGTCTTGCCATTGCCGCTGGATGGGCCACATCCCACTCGTTTTTTCTTTTTAATCGAATCCGGTTTTTTTATCTGATACATGTGAATTGACTCCGCCTATTACTTAATCTCTCTTACTTCAACAAGGTGGATGACCTTTTTTACCATACCGCGAATTACCGGTGTATCATCATGAATCCGCTCAGCATTTATCTTTCTTAATCCCAGGGCTCTTAAGGTCGCCTGAAGTTTTGGCTTGACCCCTATCCTGCTTTTTATCTGCTTTACTGCTATTTTATTTGCCATGATCACTACTTCCTGCTATTCCCAGAGTCTGTTAACTGTTATATCCCGCAATTGCGCCGCTTCTTTCAGACTGCGAAGCTTTAAAAGGCCATCCATGGTTGCTTTAACCAGGTTTACAGGGTTGCGCGAACCCTGAGATTTTGTCAGTATATCATTTACGCCTACTCGTTCAAGAATCGCCCTGACCGAAGGACCGGCAATAATTCCTGTACCGGGAGCTGCGGGTTTAAGAATAACTGTCGAAGATTTATACTTACCGATAACTTCATGCGGTATCGTCGAATTTTTTAAATTTATTTTATAAACATTTTTTTTGGCGTCTTCCTTGCTTTTATCAATCGCATCAGGAACTTCATTCGCTTTCCCGAAACCAACACCGACATGACCGGAAGCGTCTCCGATAACAGCAAGTGCGTTAAATGAAAATCTGCGTCCGCCCTTTACAACTTTCGCGACCCTGTTTATGGTGACTATTTTTTCGCTTAATTCAAGTCCCTCTATATCAGCTTTTTTTCGTATGATCTTCATTCCATGTCTCCTAAAACTCAAGACCAGCTTCGCGCGCTGAGTCAGCGAAAGCTTTTATTTTTCCGTGATATAAATATCCATTTCTGTCGAAAACGACAGTTTTAATTCCTTTATCAAGAGCCCTTGCAGCAAACAATTTCCCCAATTCTTTGGCAGCTGCTATATTACCCCTGCTTTTTAACTGTGGAAAATCCTTCGATAAAGTTGACATTGAAACAACAGTAATGCCCTTCTTATCATCAATAATCTGGACAAAAAAATTCTTATTACTCTTGCTGATGCAAAGCCTGAGCCGTTCTTTATTTTGAAAAATTTTCTTTTTAATTCGGAATCGGCGCTTAATCGTCCTTTTCTTTTTAAGCTTTATCTTTTCCATTCTTACTTACCTGTTTTGCCTGCTTTTTTCCTGACTAATTCATCCTTATAGCGAATACCTTTACCTTTATATGGTTCTGGAGGACGCAATTTTCTTATGTCAGCAGCCACCTGGCCGACCTGTTGTTTGTTTTTGCCCTTGACCCTGAGTCTGGTCGGCTCCACCACTTCTATGGAAATATCGGCTGGTGGAGAAAAAATAATGGGATGCGAAAATCCAAGCTGCAATTGAACATTCTGGCTTTGCTGGGTTGCCCGGTATCCAACACCGACAATCTCGAGCTCTTTGGTAAATCCGCTTGAAACACCGACAACCATATTATTTATCAATGATCGAAACAAACCATGATATGCGGCCGTCTGTTTGGCATCATCAGTTTCACTGGCAACAACCTGCAGAATATTATCTTTCAGTTCAACACTTATACCTTCAAGCAGAGATAATCCTTCCTCACCGAGAGGCCCTTTTACTAATATTTTATTGCCCTGAATGTCTACTGTTACGCCTTTTGGTACTTCTATCAGTTTTTTTCCTACCCTTGACATAGTGAACTCTCTTTAAATTATATTCAATGTGAGGAATCAGGAGATTTCACACACAACTTCGCCGCCGACATTAAGTTTCTGGGCAGCCTTGTTGGTAATAATTCCTTTTGATGTCGATAAAATCCATATTCCTATATTATTATAAACTGGAAACAGATCATCCGCTTTAATATAAACTCTTCTTCCAGGAGAACTGATTCTTTTCAGATTTATTATGGCAGAACAGTTATCATTGCCGTATTTAAGATAAACGCGAAGAATTTTCTGTTTATTATCATCAATCATTTTATAATTTTTAATAAATCCTTCATCTTTCAATATCTTGGCAATGGATACTTTCATTTTGGACGAAGGAATATCAACCTTCAAATGCCCAGCCTGTATCGCATTTCTCATTCTCGTTAACATATCAGCTATTGGATCTGACACACGACTCATATTACTACCCTGACCTATCTATTTTTTACCATGATGACTTAGTTACACCGGGAATTTTCCCTTCTCCGGCCAATTTACGAAAACAAATCCTGCACATGTCAAACCGTCTCATATATCCACGCGGTCTGCCGCATATTCTGCACCTGTTATGTTCTCTAACCTGAAATTTACTTCCTCGACGATATTTAGCGATTAAACTTGTCTTTGCCACTATAATCACCTCTATTCCCGAAACGGCATCTTGAATTCATCCAGAAGAGCTTTTGCTTCTTCCCTGTTTTGTGCCGAAGTCACAATTGTTATATTCATCCCATGAATTTTCTCTACTTTATCAAAATCAATTTCAGGAAAAATAATCTGCTCCATGACGGAAAAATTATAATTCCCATAATTATCAAATGACTTGGGAGAAAGCCCTTTAAAGTCACGCACTCGGGGCAGAGCGACATTAATCAGCCTGTCAAGGAACTCGTACATGTGGTCCCCGCGAAGCGTCACTCTGCATCCCACATCATAGCCTTCCCTGATCTTAAAATTAGCAATCGATTTCTTTGCAACAGTTTTAACCGCCTTCTGGCCCGAAATCATGGTTAATTCATCAATCGCTGCATTTAAAAGGGTCGGGTTTGAATGCCCCTCGCCAAGGCCAACATTGAGTACAATTTTTTCAACCCTGGGGATCTGCATCATTGAACCATATTTAAATTTTTCAAAAAGATGCTTTTTTATATTCTTATTGTATTCTTCTCTCAATCTCGCAGCCATTATTCATATCCTCATTTGTCTAAACTCTTGCCACATTTTCTGCAAACTCGGACTTTTATATCGTCCTTGATTTCAATCCCTATTCTTGTGGGCTTTTTACATTTATCGCAAAAAATCATAATATTCGACAGAGCAATGGGGAATTCAATATTAATCATTCCTCCCTTGGGATTTTCCTGTGAGGCACGGACAAATTTATTGCGTTTGTTTACGCCTTCAACGATGACCCGGCCCTTTTCTTTATTCACCTTAAGAATCTTCCCTCGTTTTCCACGTTCGGTACCGGAAACAACAACAACATTATCATTCACTTTCAGCCTGGTTTTTACTGAATCATTCTTCATCATCTATACCCCTACAGTACTTCCGGTGCAAGAGAGACAATTTTCAAAAAATTTTTTTCACGCAGTTCACGTGCCACCGGCCCGAAAATCCTGGTTCCTCTTGGCTCACCCTTATTGTCTATAATTGCTACGGCATTATCATCAAATTTGATATATGTTCCATCTTTACGTCTTACCGGTTTCTTTGTTCTTACAACAACAGCCTTGAGGACAGCCTTGCCGTGCACCTTTTTACCTGAAGTATCCTTCAGACCGTAAGACGGTTGGGAATCTTTTACTGCTACAACAATTATATCACCAACAGTCGCATATCTTCTTCTTGTTCCACCAAGAACCTTAATGCACTGAACTTTTTTAACACCGCTGTTATCGGCAACGTCCAGCATTGTTTCTACCTGAATCATTGTTGATCCCCTATTTTGCTTTTTCGATAATTTCTACTAATCTATAACGCTTTTCTCGTGATAACGGCCTTGTTTCTTCTACGCGGACCAGATCGCCAAGGGAACATTCATTTTTTTCATCATGGCTTTTCACTCTTTTGGTCCATTTAACTGATTTCTTATATAATGAATGCATTATCAGATCTTCAATTTCAACGACAATCGTTTTATTCATCTTATCGCTAACGACTCTGCCAACCAGTTGTTTTCTTTTCGATTTCATAATATATGATCACTCCACTAAAATTACTTCTTTCTGATACCGAGTTCATATTCTCTGGTGAGTGTTAATATTCGCGCGATGTTCTTCTTCAGCTCTTTAATCTTCTTGGGATTATCAACTTTACTGGTAACAGCTTTAAATCGCTCCTTTCTCAAATCTTCCTTCGACTCGCGAAGACTTCTATTGAGATCATCCAATGTTAATTCGTCTAATTTACCTTTCATCTCAGAGATCCTCTATTCTAACCATTTATATCCACAATTTTAGTTTTGACCGGCAGCTTGAATGACGCATTTGTCAGGGCCTGGCGCGCAAGTTCTTCATCAACACCTGAAATCTCAAATAAAATTCTTCCGGGTTTAACGCGGGCCAGAAAACCTTCAGGATTGCCCTTGCCTTTTCCCATCCTTGTCTCAGCAGGTTTTTTCGTGTAAGGATAATCCGGGAAAATACGGATCCAGAGCTTTCCGCCCCTCTTGACTTTTCGGTTTATAGCGACCCTGGCTGCCTCAATCTGCCTGCTGGTGATTTTTCCCGCTTCCACGGTTTTTAAACCATATTCACCGAATACTATCGTAGCGCCCCTTTTGGCTGTACCGCTCATTCTGCCGCGCTGCACTTTTCTGTATTTCTGTCTTTTTGGCATTAACATGGTATATTACCCCTGAACTTACTTCGTCTTTCTCTTCACGGTATATTTGTCTTCTTCGCTTTCAATGCTTTTTGAAAGTACATCGCCGTTATAAATCCACACCTTAATACCGATTAAACCAAATGTCGTTAAAGCTTCAGCGCAACCATAGTCTATATCGGCTCGCAACGTATGAAGAGGGATCCTTCCTTCTTTATAAGATTCCTCGCGCGCCATTTCTGCGCCATTCAATCTTCCGGATATTGATATCTTGATTCCAAGAGCCCCTGTTCTCAGGGCATTCGTCATGGCCTGTTTTATTGCTCTTCTGTACGGGAACCTTGACTCAAGCTGGGAAGCAATCTGTTCAGCAATTAACTTTGAATTCTTTTCAGGTTTCTTAACTTCAATGATATTGATATATACATTTTTTGTGGCGATCTTCTGAAGCTGTTTTTTCAGATCTTCGATATCTGCCCCTTTTTTCCCTATAAGTACGCCAGGACGCGCAGCATGGATGTTAACATTGACCCTGTCAGGAAATCGTTCGATAGCAACTTTTGCAATTCCGGCATTTTTTTTGTTCGATTCAATAAATTTCTGAATCTTCAGATCTTCATGAAGAAACTCAACATAACTCTTCTTTTCTTCATACCAGACCGAATCCCATGTTCTGATAATTCCTACTCTTAAGCCTGTTGGATTAACTTTTTGCCCCATACTTGGAATCCTTTACCTACTAATTTTCATCTGATAAAACAATCATAACGCTGCTTGTGCGCTTTCTTATCCGGGAACCTCTTCCGCGAGCACGTGCTCGATATCGTTTTAAGGTCGGACCTTCGTCAACTACAATTTTTTTTATATAAAGATCATTTTCAAGTATATCCGGATTGATATACTTGGCATTTGCACCCGCAGAAAAAAGGGTCTTTAAAATAATTTTTGCGGCTTTTTGAGGCATGGCTTTTAAAACATCAATGGCATCGGGCAATTCATATCCTCTGATTTCATTGGCAACGAGCCTGGCCTTCTGAGCCGATATACGATTATATCGCGATTGAGCAACAGTTTCCATTATTTCTTCCTCTTGGCGATTTTATCATCTTTACTTTTATGGCCACGGTAAGTTCTTGTCGGGGAAAATTCACCCAGTTTGTGTCCAACCATATTCTCAGTCACATAAACAGGTATAAAATTTTTCCCGTTATGCACCATGAGTGTATGACCGATCATTTCAGGAAAAATGGTTGATCTGCGTGACCATGTCTTAATCGCTTTCCTGGAATTGGTCGAATTCATCTCTTCGATTTTTTTAAAGAGCTTGATATCAACATAAGGACCTTTCTTTATCGATCTGGCCATGATTACTTCTTCCTTCTATTGATAATGTATTTGTCGCTATATTTATGTTTCTTTCTCGTTTTATATCCTTTGGTCGGCTTTCCGGTTGGAGATACGGGATGACGACCGCCGGATGATTTCCCTTCACCGCCACCAAGGGGGTGATCAACCGGGTTCATTGCGACGCCACGCACTTTGGGACGTTTATTAAGCCATCGGGACCTTCCCGCCTTTCCTATGGTAATATTTGAGTGATCCTTATTCCCGACTTCACCGATAGTGGCATAACATTCTTTATGAATTTTCCTGATCTCACCGGACGGCAGGCGGATGAGGCAATACGCGCCTTCTTTCGCAGTGATCGTAGCCGAAACTCCAGCAGACCTGACCAGCTGCCCTCCTTTTCCACGGTTCATTTCAATGTTATATATACTTGTTCCCAGGGGGATGTTTTTCAACGGAATCGAATTACCAATTCTGATCTCAACATTTTCACCGGATATTATTGTATCACCGACCTGTAAACTCGCCGGAGATATAATATATCTCTTTTCTCCATCAACATAGGTAACAAGGGCGATGTTTGCAGATCGGTTGGGATCATACTCAATGCTGACAATTTTTCCGGGAATACCATATTTATTCCTTTTAAAATCAATTATACGATACTTTTTTTTATGCCCGCCGCCCTTCCTTCTGACTGAAACATGACCTTTCGCGCCCCTGCCAGCCTGCTCTTTTTTACCTTTGGTCAGCGGTTTATGCGGCTTATCACTGGTCAGTTCACTGAAATCCAGGACCGTTTTATATCTGGTAGTTGAAGTATATGGTCTAAACTTCTTGATAGCCATCGCCTAAATCCTCATCATTGATATTACTGAACATCAAATACTTCGATCTTTTCGCCGGGTTTTAACGTAATAATGGCTTTCTTCCATGCTGATGTTCTTCCTATACGGAAACGCAGCCTTTTATTTTTACCCCTGACGATCATGACATTCACTTTTTTTGGTTTTACACCATATATATCTTTAATTGCCTGGTTGATTTGCAGCTTGTTCGCATTCATTGCAACCTGGAAAACATATTTATTATGTTCCATCATTTCGGTTGTTTTTTCCGAAATAACAGGCTTAACGATTATATCATTGGCATTCATTATCATTCACCCTTAGCATATTTAGCATTCAACCGTTTTACCGCTGATTCAGTGATAACCACCTGTTTTGAATAAAAAATATCTCTGCTTGATAACCTTTCTACATTATTATAAGCGAACCAGCAGATATTATTGAATGCACGTTTGATCAGAGTATCATCGGAATCACTTACCAGTACCCCTTTTGAAACATTGAGTGCTTTTCCCAGCTGAGCTATTTCCTTTGTTTTTCCCCCAGCAGTAAAATCCTCAACAACCTTAACCTCTCCGTTCTTTACTTTTAAAGACAACAATGATCGGTATGCTGCCTGTTTCATTTTTTTCGGAAGTTCAATTCTGTAATCTCTTGGCAGCGGGCCAAAAACAGTCCCACCACCACGCCATATAGGCGATCTTGTTGTGCCCTGACGCGCGCGGCCGGTTCCTTTCTGTCTCCAGGGTTTCGCACCTCCGCCGCTGATCTCGGAACGTCCTTTGGTCTTATGCGTTCCCTGTCTGAGATTCGCATTCGCCGATTTAATCAGTTCATATATCAAGGTGTCATTTATTTCAACGCTGAAAACAGCATCCGACAATTCCACTTCACCGATTACCTTGCCATCCTTTGAATACTTATCAACCTTCATGGCCTACCTACCTATTTCTCCCTGATAGATATGATCGTATTTTTTCTACCAGGAATCGCACCGGATATTAGTGCGATGTTCTTGTCCTGTAATATTTTTACGATTCTTAGATTCTTTACCGTAACGGTATCACCGCCTTTTCTTCCGGGCATCTTCTGGCCACGCCAGACTTCAGCCGGATAGGTGTGAGCACCGATTGAACCCGGTGCACGGTGAAAATGTGAACCGTGTGTTATTCGGCCACCGCCAAATCCATGTCTTTTAATAACGCCGGCAAAACCTTTACCTTTGGATATTCCGGTAACTGAAACCTTATCGTTTTCAGAAAAAATGGAGCAGTTTATTACGCTGCCCACTTCCAGTGATTCATCAAAGACATCGACCTCCCTGAAAATTTTCATGGGAGTCAGATTTTTCTTCTTTAAATCGTCACGAATAGGCTTGGTTATTCTGGTTTCCTTGACTTCCAGGTATCCAAGCTTCAACGCGTTATATCCATCTTTTTCTTTGGTCTTTTTTTGCACTACAACACAGGGACCGAGTTCACAAACGGTCACCGGAACAACAGTCCCATCTTCCTGAATGTACTGCGTCATGCCAATTTTTCTTCCAATAAGTGCCTTTTTCATCACACTAACCCATTACACAACAATAATTGCATTTCATACTATTAATATGAAGTTAAATATAGCTGTCAGATAGCGGCAGAAAGCCTAGGATTTGATGTCTACCGAAACACCAGCGGGAAGTTCTAGTTTCATAAGGGCTTCCACAGTGTCAGAATTAGGATCAATAATATCAATAAGCCTTTTATGTGTCCTAATTTCAAACTGCTCCCGCGATTTTTTATTAACGTGGGGCGACCTGAGTACACAAAACTTTTCAATTTTTGTCGGCAGGGGTATAGGTCCTGCAACTTTTGCCCCACTTCTGTTCGTTGTAGCAACAATCTTTTCTGCAGACTGATCCAACAACTTGGCGTCAAAAGATCTTAATTTTACTCTAAACCGTTGTCCCGTTAATTTTGCCACGTATCTAATCCTGTAAACTATAATTCTCTTATTCAAAATGTCAGACCATCGTTATGATGGTCTGACATTATTAATCATATCTTAAAAATTCAGCCGGCGATTATTCAAAAATCTTGGTGACAACACCGGCGCCCACAGTCCTTCCGCCTTCTCGGATAGCGAACCTGAGCTCCTCTTCCATTGCGATCGGTGTAATCAACTCGACGACCATGTCAATATCATCACCAGGCATAACCATTTCCACTCCCTCGGGAAGCTGAATGATTCCGGTTACGTCAGTCGTTCTAAAATAGAACTGAGGCCTGTAATTTCCGAAGAAAGGAGTATGTCGTCCGCCCTCTTCTTTTTTAAGAACGTAAACTTTTCCATTAAACTTTTTATGAGGGGTAATTGAACCGGGTTTTGCGAGAACCTGTCCCCGCTGAACCTCATCCTTGCCGATACCTCGGAGAAGACATCCTACGTTATCTCCTGCAACACCTTCATCAAGGATCTTTCGGAACATCTCAACACCGGTACATACCGTTTTTCTTGTGTCAGCGAAACCGATGATTTCAACTTCCTCACCTGTTTTAACAACACCGCGCTCAATTCTTCCGGTTACAACAGTTCCCCTGCCGGTAATTGAAAAAACGTCTTCTATCGGCATAAGGAAAGGTTTGTCAACATCCCTCTGTGGATTAGGAACATATTCATCAAGCGCTTCAGTCAATTTAATAACACCGCCAAACCATTCACCATCAACATTGCCGGCATCCGCTTCTTCCATGGCTTTCAATGCAGAACCGGGAATAATGGGGACATCGTCTCCGGGGAAATCATACTTGCTGAGAAGCTCTCTGATTTCCATTTCGACCAGTTCAACCATTTCATCCCTGTCAGAAGGATCAAGCATGTCAACCTTATTAAGGAAAACAAGCATATAAGGAACGTTTACCTGGTGAGCAAGGAGAACGTGTTCTTTGGTCTGCGGCATCGCACCGTCTGATGCGGCAACAACAAGAATGGCAGCGTCCATCTGCGCAGCACCGGTGATCATGTTCTTTATGTAGTCAGCGTGACCAGGACAGTCAACATGCGCGTAGTGCCTGTTGAGTGTTTCATATTCCTGGTGAGAAGTAGCGATCGTTATCCCCCGTGCTTTTTCTTCGGGAGCATTATCTATTTGATCAAATTCAATAGCTTTTCCCGTACCATATTTAAGATGCAAACATTTCGTAATTGCAGAGGTCAGTGTTGTTTTACCATGGTCAATATGCCCGATGGTACCGACATTAACGTGTGGTTTCGTTCGTGCAAATTTTTCTTTTGCCATTGATCTACTCCTTAATTGTTTTCAGTGATAACAGGTTTAAACATCCTGGCCAATTATCAATAATAGCTAATATATAGAAAAGGATACCCACTTTTTGTATCCAATGCAATGCGAGTTTATGAATAAAAAAAAAATTAGCCTATTCTGTCAAGTAATTAATAAAAAAAATAACTTTTCGGCCTTTTTTTTACAGAAAAATGTTTTTTCGGGTATCAGCCCCGAAATTCTTTCCATCTGAACCTGAATCAATCGAAATTATGGGGTCATTATTATAATAAACCCTTTACCCAATCCTTTCAAGACATGTTTTTAAATAACGCCACCCTATACAGAACCGTTTTCTACTATATATAACTCTCAATAATACAAACCTGATATTTTGCCGAGAATTCTATCCATTACTTCCCGGGAAACCGCTTCAAAATGTGAAAACTGCAGGGTATGAGAAGCCCGTCCCTGAGTTAACGACCTGAGACTGGTGGCATAACCAAACATCTCTGAAAGAGAAACCTTTGACTTGATCACTTTCAGCTCTCCCCTCATATCGATACTCTCTATTCTGCCCCTTCTGGAATTGATATCATTGATGACATCCCCGGTATATTCATCCGGACAGACCACTTCAAGCATCATAATCGGTTCCATGAGAGTGGGAGAGGCCTGACGTGCGGCCTCTTTGAACGCTATATTCGCTGCTATCCTGTAAGCGGTATCGGTGGAGCTGTTTTCGTTAAATGAGCCTCCTTCAAGCCTGACCTTAACATCATCCATTTTATAACCCGCGATCACGCCACCCTGCATTGAGTCATTTATTCCCGCCTGAATGTCCTTGATGAATTCAGCGGGGATGATATCATCAGTGACCATATTCGTAAAAGAAAAACCTGATCCGGGGGCGCCCGGTTCAACCAGCAGTTTCACATGCCCGTACTGTTCTTTACCCGCAATGACCTTTTCATATACATGATCAGCTCTCGATGAAGCCATGATGGTTTCCTTATAGGTTACCTGCGGCTTGCCGACATTTGCCTGGACGTTAAATTCACTCATCAAACGATCAACAATTATCTCGAGATGCAGCTCGCCCATGCCCGAAATTATCATCTGGCCCGTTTCTTCGTCACTGAAAACCTTAAAGGTGGGGTCTTCGTCTTCAAGGCGGGCAAGCGCCGTATTGAGCTTTTCCTGGTCGGCTTTTGTCTTGGGCTCAATGGCGACCGATATTACCGGCTCCGGAAATTCCATCTTTTCCAGTATTATCTGATGCGCGTCATCACACAGGGTGTCCCCGGTATGGGCATTCTTGAGGCCCACGATCGCAACAATGTCTCCGGTATAAAGCTCCTTGAGCTCTTCACGGTCATTGGCATGCATGCGCAAAAGCCTGCTCAGCCGCTCCTTTTTGCCGGTGGTCATGTTATGAATCATGTCCCCGGCCTTGACATGCCCTGAATAAACCCTCAGGTATGAAAGCTTGCCGACATAGGGATCTGACATGATTTTAAAAACAAGGCCGCAGAAAGGCTCCTTGTCGTCAGCCTGCCTGCTGAGCATGATCTCATTGTCTTTAGGATCATGGCCCTGCATTGGAGGAACGTCCTTCGGGGAAGGAAGAAAATCAACAATAGCGTCAAGCACCGGCTGCACACCCTTGTTCTTCAGGGCAGAGCCGCACATCACCGGAAAATATTTAGCGGTGAGTGTTGCTTTCCTGATTCCCTTTTTTATCTCTTCTTTCTCAGGGACCTCGCCCTCAAGATATTTTGCCATCAATTCGTCATCGTTCTCTGAAATAAGTTCCAGCAGAATTTCACGGTAGCGTGCCACGGCCCCCTGCAGGTCATCAGGGACAGGCCCCTCTTCAATGTCCATGCCCTTTTCATCACGCCAGTACAGTGCCTTCATCTCAACCAGGTCGACCACGCCTGCGAAGGAATCCTCTGCGCCAATGGGTATCTGCAGAGGAAGGGGAACGGCAAAAAGTTTGCTCTTTATCATTTCAAGGCAGCGGTTAAAATCAGCTCCGATGCGGTCCATTTTATTTATAAAACAGATGCGGGGGATGTGGTAATGGTCAGCCTGGTGCCAGACGGTTTCTGACTGCGGCTCAACGCCTGCCACGCCGTCGAACACGGCTATGGCGGAGTCGAGGACCCTGAGGCTCCTTTCGACTTCAATGGTAAAATCAACATGGCCCGGAGTATCGATAATATTGATCCGTGAATGTTTCCATGAGCAGGTCGTCGCTGCTGCGGTGATGGTTATGCCCCGCTCCTTTTCCTGCTGCATCCAGTCCATTTCAGCAGTGCCTTCATGGACTTCACCGATCTTGTGTGTTTTTCCGGTATAGTAAAGTATTCTTTCGGTGAGCGTGGTTTTCCCCGCATCGATATGCGCCATAATACCGATGTTTCGTGTCCTGGTAATGGGCAACTCTCGGGGCATAGAATCCTACTCCAGTATTAAAGAAAAAACAGTTCTTGTAAAAACCGAATACCAGGCTCATTACCTGGTATTCAATTCACTATAGGGATATGTTTTGTTTTACCACTTATAATGCGCAAAAGCCTTGTTCGCTTCAGCCATTTTATGAGTATCTTCTTTCTTTTTAATAGATGTACCTGAATTATTATAAGCATCCATCAATTCACCGGCAAGACGCTGATACATGGTCTTTTCAGGCCTGCTCCGGGAGTAGTTGATCAGCCAGCGGATGCCCAGGGCCTGTCTTCTCTCAGGCCTGATTTCAACCGGGACCTGATAGGTGGCGCCGCCGACCCTCCGGGATTTAACCTCAACAACGGGCTTTACGTTTTCCAGGGCCTGAACAAAAACTTCAACAGGGTCTTTTCCTGTTTTATCACCAAGAATGCCCATGGCCTTATAAAACGTCCTTTCTGAAACGCCTTTTTTGCCTTCAAACATCATACAGTTGATGAACTTGGTGACTAATTTGCTCCCGAATTTTGGATCCGGTAAAATATCTCTTCGTACTGGTCTTCTACGTCGCATGGTAAATCCTCTCCGCTATCATCCTTTAATTATGCTTTTGGCCTTTTAGTTCCGTATTTTGATCTTCCCTTTCGTCTGTCATCAACACCGAAAGTATCAAGAGCTCCCCTTATAATATGGTATCTCACTCCGGGAAGGTCTTTGACCCTTCCGCCACGGATTAAAACAGCTGAGTGTTCCTGCAGGTTATGGCCGATTCCGGGAATGTACGCGGTCACTTCATATCCATTGGTCAGACGGACCCTGGCTACTTTTCTCAGGGCGGAATTCGGTTTTTTCGGTGTAAACGTCATTACCCTGGTACAAACGCCTCTTCTCTGGGGGCACTGGGTCAACGCGGGAGATTTAGATTTCTTCTTCTTCTGTTCTCTTCCTTTTCGAATCAACTGATTAATCGTTGGCATTGTAACTCCTATATTATTCCTTAAATATTCATTTCATATAGTTAGAAAGATATCTGTGGTATTTGTCGATAATACCGTTTTTTGTCAAGAAATTTTATCACTAAACCGGTATTAATACCAACAGAAAATCCTTTCCGGCTTATGCTTCAATATTCTCCTTTGAAATCTCCTCGCCTTCAGGCACTGCTGATTCATCCTGTACTTCCGGCGCGTTGATCCCTTCAAGATCACCGGGCTCATCCTGGTACACATCGACCTGATGGTAGCGTCGAACGCCGGTTCCGGCGGGGATGAGATGTCCGATGATAACGTTCTCCTTGAGGCCGCGGAGCTGGTCAACTTTCCCCTTGATCGCCGCATCCGTAAGAACCCGCGTGGTTTCCTGGAATGAAGCGGCTGAAATAAAGGACTCGGTATTCAGCGCGGCCTTGGTAATGCCCATGAGAACCGGGATCGCGGTCGCCGGTTTTCCACCTTCTTCAAGGACCCGCTCGTTTTCTTCAATAAATTCAAACTTATCGATAATCTGTTCGATCACGAACGAGGTGTCTCCCGGATCGGTAAGTCTGACTTTTCTCAGCATCTGGCGGACGATGATCTCGATGTGCTTATCATTTATTGAAACACCCTGCAAACGGTATACTTCCTGGATCTCGTTAACCAGAAACTTCTGGAGCTCCCGTGGTCCCTTGATATCAAGGATTTCATGCGGATCTACCGGACCGTCATCGATTTTTTCGCCCTTGGCGATCCAGTCACCGTCACGGACCCTGAGGAACTTCGATACCGGGATCGAATATTCCTTAACCACATTGTCTTCCCCGGTAACGATGATCTTTCTTTTGTTTTTAACCGTATCACCTATGGTAACGGTCCCGTCGAGCTCAGAGAGAGATGCCGCGTCCTTGGGAGTGCGCGCCTCAAACAGCTCGGCGACCCTGGGAAGACCACCGGTGATGTCTTTCGTTTTTTCAGCCCCGCGGGGGATCTTTGCCAGTACAGCGCCGGCATTGACTTCATCTGCATCGGTCACCATCAGGTGCGCGCCCTTGGGAAGCAGATACGTGATCGGCTCCTTGGTCGACGATGCAAATATGTTCACCCTTGGCTGAAGCTTTTCGGTTTTATATTCAACAATGACCCGCTTGAGGACGTTCGTCTGAGGATCGATCTCCTCCCTGAGGCTTTTATTGATCTCGACATCCACGAATTCAACCTTTCCTCTTACTTCAGTAAGGATCGGTTCGAACCAGGGGTCAAATGCCGCGAGAATTTCATTTCTTTCAAAAAACTTGCCGGCCTTGGCATAAATCTCTGTTCCGACGTTTATTGGCATTGAATAAAAATCACCAAGAATATATACTTTTCTCTTTTCAAGTTTTACAAATCCGGAATTTTTCGCGAGGATATCTTCTCCGTCATCTCCCCTGGCGATTTTCATGCCTGTATAAACCTTGTCGCCTTCATTTACCGTGAATTCGACGTCCCCTTTCAGCGGGATTTCGGCGATAACGCGCTGGACGATAAGATAACCGCGGCGAACGGAAATGGTCTTTTTATCTTCGGTTTTAATGGTCTTCGAGGTAAACTCGCGCACGAAAACCGGATAGTTGAGCCTTAACTCGCTCTCCTCAACAGATCGTGATGCGATTCCGCCGATATGGAACGTCCTCATCGTGAGCTGGGTTCCGGGCTGACCAATGGACTGCGCGGCAATGATACCCACGGCCTCGCCGATATCAACCGGCCTGGACGTGCCAAGGTTTCTGCCGTAGCACTTGGCGCAAACGCCGTGGCGCGCTTCACAGGTAAGAACCGAGCGGATCTCTATTGAATCTATGTCGAGCTGATCAACGAGGTCAGCAATTTCTTCGGTAACGATCTCGTCGGCCTTGCACAGCACTTCACCGGTAACCGGGTGCAGCAGGTCATAAAGCATCGTCCTTCCCAGGGCTCGCGCGCCAAGGGACTCGATAATGTCATCCCCTTCCTTTATGGCATGAACATCAATACCGACCGTTGTGCCGCAGTCTTCTGTATTGATGACAACGTCCTGGGCGATGTCAACAAGCCTTCTGGTGAGGTATCCGGCGTCGGCCGTTTTAAGGGCCGTGTCCGCAAGGCCCTTGCGGGCTCCGTTTGTGGATATAAAATATTCCAGAACCGTGAGGCCTTCCTTGAAGTTCGCCCTGATGGGAACCTCGATAATTTCACCGCTCGGCTTCGCCATCAGGCCGCGCATTCCGGCGAGCTGACGGATCTGCTGCTTGCTGCCCCGCGCACCGGACTGCGCCATGACGTAAATCGGATTGAACCCGTTCGCGTTCGTTGAAAGTTCCTCGAACATCTTCTCCGCGATAACTTCATTGGCGTTGGTCCACAGGTTGATGACCCTGTTGTAACGCTCCTCATCGGTGATGAAACCGTTGCGGTATTCATTCTCTATTGATTCAACCTTTTTGTCTTCTTCGGTGATGATGTCCTTCTTTACCCTGGGGACAATAATGTCAGACATGGATATGGTCGGAGCGAACCTGGTCGAATACTGGTAGCCGTAATCCTTGATGTCATCCAGCATCTTGACCGTAGCATCCGGTCCGTATTTCCTGAGCACGTCGGAGATGATCTTCGAGAGCTCCTTGTCGTTAACCATCCTGTTGACGAATTCGTATCCCGGAGGAAGCAGCTTGTTGAATATGAGCCTTCCCGGGGTGGTCTCAACAAACGTGTCGCCCATGAGGAAATTGATTTTACTTCTGAGTTTGATCTGGCCGTAATCGACACAGCGGTATATGTCAAACTCATCATCGAAGTATTTCCCTTCTCCCGGTGCGCCTTCCCTGAGTGAAGTCAGGTAAAAAATCCCGAGGACGATGTCCTGCGTCGGCGTGACAACGGGATGCCCGTTCGCCGGCGAGAGCAGGTTGTGGATTGAAAGCATCAACGTCCAGCATTCAAGCTGAGCGCGCGGAGAAAGCGGGACGTGAACCGCCATCTGGTCGCCGTCGAAGTCAGCGTTGTACGCGTGGCAAACGAGGGGGTGCAGACGAATCGCTTTACCTTCAACCAGGATCGGCTCGAAGGCCTGTATTCCCAGGCGGTGAAGGGTCGGGGCGCGGTTGAGCAGCACCGGATGTTCGGATATAACCTCTTCAAGAACTTCCCATACTTCCGGGCGTTCGTTTTCCACCATCTTCTTTGCGGACTTTATGTTCTGAACGTAATCTTTATCAACGAGCCGTTTCATGATAAACGGCTTGAAAAGCTCGATGGCCATTTTCTTGGGAAGGCCGCACTGGTAAAGCTTCAGGTCAGGGCCGATAACGATGACCGAGCGTCCCGAATAGTCAACGCGCTTGCCCAGAAGGTTCTGCCTGAACCTTCCCTGTTTTCCTTTAAGCATATCGCTCAATGACTTGAGCGGCCTGCTTCCTTTGCCCTTGACCGCGCGCTTTCTTCTGCTGTTGTCAAACAGGGCGTCCACCGCCTCCTGGAGCATTCGTTTCTCGTTGCGCACGATAATCTCGGGCGCGCGCAGCATGAGCAGTCTTTTAAGCCTGTTGTTGCGGTTGATGACCCTTCGATACAGGTCATTTAGGTCGGATGTCGCGAAGCGCCCGCCGTCAAGCTGTACCATCGGCCTGAGTTCGGGAGGGATAACCGGAACAACATCAAGGATCATCCAGTCGGGTTTATTGCCCGAATCCCGGAACGCCTCGATGATTTCAAGCCTCTTGATCAGCTTCTTGTCTATTTTCGTCTCTTTAACGGATTTATTGTGAATATCGGCCCTGAGCTGCCGTGAAGCTTCATCAAGGTCAATGCTTGCCAGAAGCTCCTTTATGGCTGCAGCGCCCATTGAGGCGTTGAAGGTGTCGCCGTATTTTTCATAAAGCCCGTAGTAGGCTTCTTCATCGAGCACATCTCCGCGCTTGACGTCTTCAACTTCCGCTTCACCCGGATCGATGACGACATATTTTTCATAGTAGAGTATGGATTTCAGGGAATTGACCGTCATGTCAAGAAGCAGGCCCATGCGTGACGGCACTGACCGGTAATACCAAATGTGGGCGACCGGAGCGGCAAGCTCAATATGCCCGCCGCGCTCCCTTCTTACTTTGTAATGGGTAACTTCAACGCCGCAGCGGTCGCAGATGACCCCCTTGTAGCGGATCGATTTGAACTTACCGCAATAGCATTCCCATTCCTTGGTTGTACCGAATATCTTTTCGCAGAAAAGGCCGTCCCTTTCCGGCTTGAGCGTCCGGTAATTTATTGTTTCGGGCTTTTTTACCTCGCCGTACGACCATTCCCTGATCATGTCCGGAGAAGCAAGTTTAATCTGGATTGAACTAAAATCGTTAAAGTCCCTCATAATTTCATCCTTGCAAATTAAATATTCTGTAATGAATCGAGCTTAATTCGCTTTTTGGGCTTATTAAAGCCTTCACTCCACTCGGAAAGGCTTATCTCGTTGCCGGCATCGTCGTAAATCCTCACGTCAAGAGCGAGACCACGCAGCTCCTGGATAAGAACGTTAAACGATTCCGGAATGCCGGGCGATGTTGTGTTGATGCCTTTAACGATCGCCTCGTAAATCCTGGCGCGGCCGAGCATATCATCCGACTTGACCGTGAGCAGCTCCTGAAGCGTGTACGCCGCACCATACGCCTCGAGCGCCCACACTTCCATCTCTCCTAGCCGCTGGCCACCAAACTGGGCTTTTCCGCCGAGAGGCTGCTGGGTAACCAGAGAATAAGGCCCTGTTGACCGTGCGTGAATTTTATCGTCAACCATGTGGGCCAGCTTCATCATGTAAATCTTGCCCACCATTACTTCCTGCTCAAAGGGGACACCCGTGCGTCCGTCATAGAGCACGCTCTTGGACGTTTCGGGAAGGCCCGATTTTTTCAGGTAATCAATAATGTCTTCCTCTTCCGCGCCGTCAAAGATGGGGGTCTCCACCATCACATCAAGCTTTTCGGCCGCCCATCCGAGCTCCGTTTCAAGCAGCTGTCCCAGGTTCATTCGCGAAGGGACCGAGAGCGGGTTGAGCACGATGTCAACCGGTGTCCCGTCAGGAAGGTACGGCATGTCATAGGGCGGGGCGATCCTTGAAATAACGCCCTTGTTGCCGTGGCGGCCGGCCATTTTATCGCCGACCGAGATCTTGCGTTTGTCAGCAATATATACTTTTACCAGGTCTTCAACTCCGGGAGAAAGCTCATCGCCGTTTTCCCGTGAAAAACGCTTCACGTCGACCACGATCCCTTCAACACCGTTGGGCACCCTGAGGGAAGTGTCCCTGACCTCGCGCGCTTTTTCGCCGAAGATCGAATGAAGAAGTTTGTATTCCGGGGTGAGGTCCTGCTCTCCCTTGGGAGTGACCTTTCCGACAAGGATGTCATCCGGCTGCACGTACGCGCCGACACGGACAACACCTTCAGCATCGAGGTCCCGGAAGGCCTTTTCGCTCAGGTTCGGGATGTCCCGCGTTATGGTTTCACGACCGAGTTTGGTTTCGCGCGCTTCAACTTCAAACTGCTCAATGTGGATGGAGGTGTAAGAGTCCTCTTCGACCAGGCGCTCAGAAATGAGAATGGCGTCCTCGAAGTTGTATCCCATCCAGGGCATGAATGCCACAAGGATGTTTTTACCCAGAGCGAGCCGGCCGTTATCCGTGGCAGGGCCGTCGGCGATGACATCGCCAACCTTGATCTTCTGGCCTTCAACCACAACCGGCCGCTGATTGAAGCAGGTCCCCTGGTTGGTTCTCTTGTATTTCTGAAGCTGGTACTCGTCAATTTCACCGGCCGTGTTTTTTACTTTGACCACTTTGGCATCTGCATAGGTAACTTCACCGGCCCTGTCAGCAATGACCAGAACACCGGAATCATAGGCCGCGGCGGGCTCCATCCCCGTTCCTATAAGAGGCGCCTCTTCAGTAAGCAGGGGCACTGCCTGGCGCTGCATGTTCGATCCCATGAGTGCCCTGTTCGCGTCGTCATGCTCAAGAAACGGGATAAGGCAGGTCGACACCGAAAAGATCTGGGTAGGTGAAACGTCCATGTACTGTACTTCCTTGGGCTTTTTGTAAGGGAAGTTTCCTCGGTTCCTGGTGGGGATCATGCTCTTTACGAAGCTCCCGTCGTCAGAGAGCTCCGCGTTCGCCTGCGCGATGAAATAACTGTCCTCGATATTCGCGGTGAGGTATTCAACAGTGTCCGTGACTTTTCCCTTTTCAACCTTGCGGTATGGCGTTTCAAGAAAACCGTAGTCATTGATGCGCCCGAATGTACTGAGTGAAACGATGAGGCCGATATTCGGTCCCTCAGGAGTTTCAATAGGGCACATCCTTCCGTAATGGGAAGGGTGAACGTCCCGGACTTCAAATCCTGCGCGCTCGCGCGAAAGGCCGCCGGGACCGAGCGCATTCAGCCTTCGCTTATGGGTAAGCTCCGCGAGCGGGTTGGTCTGGTCCATAAACTGTGAAAGCTGGCTGGAACCGAAGAATTCATTGATCACGGCCGATATCGGCTTAATACTGATAAGGGCCTGCGGTGTTATCACGTCAAGGTCCTGGATCGTCATCCGCTCCTTGATCACCCGCTCCATTCGCTGGAACCCTACCTTGATCTGGTTCATGATGAGTTCCCCAACTGATCGGACGCGCCGGTTGCCCAGGTGGTCAATATCGTCAACGATGGTGGGCACAAAGCGTTTCGCCTTCTTCCCGCTTTCGTCTTTGTATTCTGTTTCATAACCGTCAGCTTCAGCTATCAGATAGAGAATATATTTAACCGTATAAATGATATCTTCCTTGGTAAGGGTCAATTCACTGAGGCCCTTGAGGCCGAACTTCTCGTTTATTTTATACCTTCCCACATCACCGAGGCTGTAGGTTCGGGGATTAAAGAAAAGCCGGTCAAGCTCGTTTCGCGCGTTCTCAATATTCGTCGGTTCACCGGGCCTCATGATCGCGTGAATCGCCAGAAGCGAAAGGTCGGATGATTTGTACCCTTCACTTTCGTCAACCTTGAGATTCTTTTTAATGAATTCCTTCTCCATTTCAAGTGTTGCGCTGAGGTAGGAATCTTCTTTATTGTTGGGAAAATCAATTATCTCAACTTCTTTTATCCCCTCGTCACGGATACGGTCGATAATATCGATATTGATCCGCTCACCGACTTCAATAACCACTTCACCGGTGCTTTTACTTATGGCGTCTTTGGCAACACGCTTACCGTTGAGAAGGCGATAATCATCCTCACTTTCGAGCTTTACTTTTTTCGTGTCGTAAAAAAGCTTAACGATTTCTTCGTCAGATTCATAACCGAGCGCTTTTACCAGGAGCGTCACCGGGAACTTCTTTTTCCTGTCGATCCGGGCAATTATATAGCCCTTGGTATCCATTTCAAATTCAAGCCATGAACCGCGGTCAGGAATTACGCGCGCATTGTAAATACGCTCATCCTCCTCGAAAAAGAAAAAGATGCCGGGAGAACGATGGAGCTGGTTAACAACGACCCGCTCCGCTCCATTGATAATAAACGTCCCCCTTCGCGTCATCAGGGGGATATCGCCCATATAAACCGACTGTTCGCGGACTTCCATGCTGTCTTTTCGGATAAGACGAATTGTCGCTTTCAGGGGAGCGGCATAGGTAACATCGCGCTCTTTGCATTCATATTCGGAGTATTTCGGGTCGCCGATTTCATATTCCTTGAATTCAAGGACAACATCTTCATGGGGACTTTCAATCGGAAAAATTTCCTCAAAAACAGCCTGGAGACCCTGATTCTTCCTTTTTGATGTATCAGACTGCAAAAACCACTCATATGACTTGAGTTGTATTTCAATCAGATTTGGAAGATTAATGCTTGACTTGATCTTTCCAAAGTTAATTACTTTTTTACCTTTTTGCATGGATACCTTTACCCTACATTAAATTTAAAATGTATGCCATATAATAAATGAGATAAGAATATGTCCTCATGTGTACACCAACCGGAAAGCTGGAAAACGAATGAAAAAAAGGGATAACATCAATAATTTTGATATTCATGTATAATCAGATTACTACTTTATATAAATAAAACAAAGGAGTATTTTCCATAAAAACATCAGTTACTTTCTGGATTTTTTTTAAAACGGTTGTATTCATAGATATAAAGTTGAAGAGTACCCGGGATTCAGTAAATTAATACGCCCACGTTCCTGACTAATAATTTAAAACAGCAATAGGTTTGATCGCAAAGGCGATCAAACCTATTTTCTCTACAGTATCATCTAAATGTAAACGGGATAAGAATTACTTGTTTACTTGACTTCAACAGTAGCTCCAGCCCCTTCAAGTTGTTCTTTGATCTGCTGTGCTTCTTCTTTGGAAACCTTTTCTTTAACAGCCTGACCGCCCGCTTCAACAAGTTCTTTTGCTTCTTTAAGCCCGAGATTGGTTATTGCCCGTACTTCTTTAATGACCGCAACTTTATTGTCTCCAAAACCGGTAAGAATTACGTCAAATTCGGTTTTTTCTTCAACAGCGGCAGCGCTTTCGCCCGCGGGAGCAGCAGCAACGGCAACAGGAGCGGCTGCGGAAATGCCGAATTTGTCTTCCATGGCTTTGACAAGTTCAGCTGCCTCTATGAGGGTCAGACTGCCAATCGCGTCCAGAAGTTCTTCAATACTGAGTTTAGCCATTTTTTTCTCCTTTATAATTATTGAATTTCTTCAAGTTAATGCGTTTATCGCAAAAACCTATAAAGGGAAAAAAGCTTTGTATCCTCCGTGAATATAGATCACTGCTTCAGGATAAGAAACTTTTTTTCCACCTTTTTACTTAGTTAGTTGTTCTGTGCTTCAGCAACAGCATTTATTCCCCTGGCCAGAGATGCCATGATCTGGTTCATACCCATTGCGATATAAGTCGCAGGGGCATTAATCATTGACATTGTCTGGGAAAGAAGCACTTCTTTTGAAGGCAGATCGGCAATTCGCTTAATCTGGTCTTCAACATAAAGTGTATTATCGAGAATACCAATGCTGTATGAAAAATTTTCCTGGTCTTTTGCGAAATCTTTTAATATCTTCGCAATTTCACCGATTTCATCCTTAAGAAAGGTGACGCCAATAGGTCCCTTTATATAATCCTGGAACCCTTCATAACCGCTTTTTTCAAGGGCAAGCTTTAAAAGATTGTTTTTTACAACCTTGTAGTCGGCATTTTTTTCCCGCAGCTTTCTTCTTAATACGCTGAGGCCGGCGACTGAAACACCCGAATAATCCGTTAAAATTATGTTATTCTTCTCTTTGAGTTTCTCAACGAGATTATTGACTTCATCAACTTTATATTGCTTAATCATTATTTTTCAATCCCCTTATGATTGATTTTAATGCCAGGCCCCATTGATGAACTGATATGGACCGATTTAATGTAATTTCCCTTGGCATCCGAAGGTTTGTCTTTTATTATCTGGTTGTAAAATGATTTAATATTTGATGCAATTGAAGCATCATCAAAAGTGATTTTGCCCACAATCATGTGAATAACACCTGTTTTATCAGCGCGGTATTCAACACGTCCGCCTTTCAGCTCTTTCACGATCCCCTTAATGTCATCGGTGACCGTTCCCGATTTCGGTTTTGGCATCAGGCCCTTTCTGCCGAGAACCTGGCCAAGCTTTCCAACTTCCTTCATCATGTCAGGAGTGGCGACAACGGCCTGATAATCGACCCATCCGCCCTTGATCTTTTCAATAATATCTTCAGCTCCGACATAATCAGCACCGGCTTCAAGGGCTTCCTTCTGTTTGTCACCTTTGCAGATAACCAGAACTTTTTTCTCTTTACCGGTTCCCGCAGGAAGAGTTGCGGTTCCCCTGATATTCTGATAGCTCTTATGCACAACTTTAACAGACATGTCAACAGACTCGTTAAACTTAACGAATTTATTGTCCTTCATTATTTTAACCGCTTCATCAACACTGTAAAGATTTGACTTGTCAACTTTTGACCGAGCTTCAACTATTTTCTTTCCCCGTTTCATATGCAATTCCTCTTATTATCACGCATTGTATCAGTTAACCACGTCTACACCCATTGATCGCGCAGTACCGGCTATAATGTTCACCGCCGCATCCAGATCGTTTGCATTAAGGTCAGGCATTTTCAGTTTCGCGATCTCTTCAAGCTGGGCCCGGGAAATGGAACCGGCTTTGGTTTTATTGGGTTCACTTGATCCCTTTTCAAGCTTCAATGCTTTCTGTATAAGGACCGAAGCAGGAGGAGTTTTAACAATAAAAGTATAGGTCCTGTCTTCATATACTGTTATAATAATAGGAAGGATGGTTCCCATCTGATCCTTGGTCCGCTCGTTAAAAGCTTTACAGAAATCCATTATATTAAGACCATGCTGACCAAGAGCAGGCCCGACCGGAGGTGCAGGATTGGCCTGACCGCCGGGAATCTGCAGTTTTATTTGCACCATTACTTTTTTCTTTTTCTCTGCCATTGCCGTTCCTCAAAAACAAATATTCACGATATTATATTTTACCAACCTGTAAAAAATCAAGCTCAACCGGTGTTCCTCTTCCGAATATCTCGACCTTAACCCTCAGGCGGCCTTTATCCGGGTAAACTTCCTCAACAACACCGCTGAAATTGCTGAATGGGCCATCAATAACTTTGATGTGTTCACCCACGGAAAAATCCATAACAGCGGAGGTCACTTTTTCTTTTGTCTTCTGTTCACCCATCTGGTCAAAAAGAGAATTGACTTCGTCACGTGACAGAGGCTTCGGTTTGGATGTTTCAAAGGATGACCCAAACGCACCAACAAAATTCGTGACACCGGGTATATTTTTAACGAAACTCCAGGTTTCGTCGTCCATATCCATTTCAATTAATACATAACCGGGAAAAAATTTCTTCGACTTTACCCTTTTTTTCCCGTCCTTTACTTCAGGCACTTCAACAGTAGGAATTTTTACCTGCTTAATTTTCGACTGAAGGCGCGACTGCCTTTCAGGGTCTGTTTCATTTTCAATTTTCTTTTCCAGGGCGAGCTTAACTTTGTTCTCATGACCTGAAAAAGTATGGATGACGTACCATTCCTTTGCCATAAATTATCTCAATACCACTTTTATTAACGCCATTAATCCGGTATCAATAAGCCATAAAAAAATTGAAATAAAGACCACTGTCACCACAACAACGATAGTAAAGCTGGTGACTTCATCACGATTCGGCCACGTAACTTTACGCAACTCTTCTTTAGACTCACGGATAAATTGAAGAACCTCTTTCACCGTAGCACCTGTACCAGGAGTGATTATGCCTTCGTCTCTTTATGCAGCGTATGCTTATTACAAAACTTGCAATATTTTTTAACTTCCAGCTTACCGGTCTGGTTCTTTTTATTCTTTGTAGTTGAATAATTCTTCCTTTTACATTCCTGACAGGCAATTAAAATTATATCTCGCATACCACAAGACCTACTTATTTTGGATTAAAATATGAGCAACCTAAGGATAATACTATATCAGTCAAGTATTTTAATTAAAAAATATATTATTTCATTAAATTTTATTAGCTTTCAGCCCCGCCCCAGATGAGCCCACGACCAGAATCGAACTGGTGACCTTTTGCTTACCATGCAAATGCTCTACCGACTGAGCTACGTGGGCAGAAGTAGAGTGTAATATAGTTATCACACCCTTTTTTTGTCAATAAAATAATTCACATTTATCATTACTGACAAAAAAAAGCAGGGATCACCCCGAAAGCGGCATGATCCCTGCTTGATATTTTCTATTATTATTGGTTATTCCCTGCTATCCAGAATAAAGGATGAGATATTTTCTTCCGAAAGCCTTCTTTTATGATTTGCAGCTTCTTCTCTGCTGGTAATGCCTTCAATACGGACTTTAAACATGTCATCATCCTGAATGATAACAACAGATCTCCCGGTAAGAGATTCGAGTCTTTTTTGAAGGTTCAGCGCATTTTTTCGAGAGTAAAAGGCTCCGGCCTGTATTGAAAATCTGCCGGTATCTTTCTGGTAGTTTTCATATTCCGCAGAATCGTCGGCAACAGGTTCAATGTAACGCCCGTCATCCCCGTCGACTTCATTGGAAGAATGATATTTACCGTCACCTTTTTTTAATATGCTGATCCCCACGTTCCCCTGACCCTGGGCAAGTATCCCAATCTTTTTTGCAGCATTATAAGAGAGATCAATAATCCTGTTGCCCCTGTATGGGCCCCGGTCATTAATTCTTACTGTTGCTTCCTTGCCATTTTCAAGGTTTTTAATAAGGAGTATCGTGCCAAATGGAAGGCTTTTATGTGCGGCAGTCATTTCATACATATTAAATTTTTCACCTGACGCAGTCACTTTGCCATGAAATTCCCTTCCATACCATGAGGCTGTTCCTTTTTGATAATAATTAGACTGTCTTCCATAATAATTACTATCCCGGTTATTTCCCTCTTCTTCATCATATCGGAAGTTATCATCTTCCCTTATTTCCTGAGCGATCCCTTTCCCATTCGAGGCACCTCTTTCATCCTCCATATCCTGTTCGCCATTAAAGGTCACATTTTCATTATCATAGTCCCGCTGTTCCTTTGAATAATCGCTCCTGTCGGAATACCGTGCAGAGTTCTTGCCTCGTGAATCATTATATCTCTGATATTCCCCGTCCCTTCTTGTTTGAGCCTTGCCGGGAGCACAGCCTATCAACAAAAAAACCATCAATAAAAAACTGGAAATAGCTGTTATATCCCTGAAGAATTTCATCTTAAAACCTCCGAAAATTATCTCTAAAGCATTTATCGGTATTAAATAAAAATCCTTAAATCTAAAAAAAAGATCATCATAAAACTTCTTGACCTTTTCATCGCGTATCTTATCTCTATGTAGCTGAATCTCCTGCATATATAACATAGGGTATCGGTAATTAATGAAAATACTATCATCCAAACCAACAATAACCCGAAAAGACCTCGAAGGCGTTCTTGATTGCCTCATTAATGATGAACTGATAACCGGAACGCCGGTAAAAACATTTGAAAGTAATGTTTCCAGTATTACCGGCCTTAAATACACCCTGGCCACCAATTCCCCTACAGCGGCCTATCATCTTGTTTTTAAGGCACTGGACTTATCAGGGGATGATGAAGTAATAATGCCATCATATTTCAGCCAGGCGCCCCTTAATGCTCTCACGTTGACCGGAGGCAGGGCGGTACTCCTTGATAATGAGGAACAGTCCCTTTTCCCTTCTGCAACTGCCATTAAAGAAAAAATAAATGATAAAACAAAGGCCGTAATTATCGGGCACACCTTCGGGTTCCATTTCGATTTTTCTGAACTCAACGACCTGAATATACCGCTTATAGAGGACATCTCACACGCTTTCGGCTCGGAAGCCGATGACATTCCCGTCGGGAACAAAGGCACAATCGCAATCGCCTCTCTTGAGCCATCGATGATCATCACCACCGGCAATGGGGGGATGATTATGACCAACAATTCAAAATATTACTCCTCGATCAGGGACCTCCGGGGAGGAGGCAACCGTCAGCTCAACCTGGACTATACCATGACGGATTTGCAGGGGGCTATGGGCATATCTCAGCTTGTCAAATTAAAAGATCTTCTAAAAAGAAGAAGAGATATCGCTAAAACCTACTTTGATACTCTTAAGTTAACCGAACACAGCACACCTGCAGCCTTTAATGAAAAATACGCTTATCAGTCTTTTCCGGTACTTTTTAAAGCATCCAACGATAAAGTTGAAAAATTCTGGAAAAAAAACGGGGTTGAGCTTGTTCATCCCATTGAAAGGCCGCTTCATGATTTCATGAATATCAGGGGCATTGAATTCCCCGTAAGTGACAGGCTCTGTAAAAAAATCTATTCTCTTCCGATATATCCGACCCTGACTAAAAAAGACATTGAAAAAATCACCAAGACGCTATCAAGTTTCATATAAATTAATTGTGAAAGATTCTGGAGATACCAATGTATGTGTTGACCGTTGAAGACAGTTTCGCTGCCGCACATCAATTAAGGGGCTACCGGGGTAAATGCGAAAACATCCATGGACATAACTGGAAGGTTGTACTTGAAGTACAGGGTAAAAAGCTGAATGAAACCGGCCTTCTCATAGACTTCCACGAATTAAAAGCAATCTTAAAAACAATACTATCCTATTTTGATCACCAGAATATCAATGATCTCCCGCCCTTTACATCAATCAACCCGAGTTCAGAAAACCTCTCAAGATATGTTGCCGAAAAGACCGCAGACGAACTTCAAAAAACCGGAAAGGAAATAACGGTAAAGTCAGTAACGATTTGGGAATCTGACACTTCCCGATGTACTTTTTATCCCTGATTGAAGGCAGTATTGGAGCCTATCAATTCCGGGGATTATATATTATCTGACTAATATTAAAATTTCACTATCGCCGGTACTCTTTGATAATTCCCAAATTTTCTTGAAAATAGATGAAAAATTTTTAAAATTATTCTTGATTTTTTTTTTAGTACGGCCTTAATGATACCTTAAAATTAATTTAAGGAGTAATGCTCTATGAAGAAGAATATCATTTCTCTTCTGATGATTTCAATTTTTGCAATCACAGTATCAATGGGTTTCCTTGGATGCAAAAAGGAAGAAGCGCCTGCTGATCAACCAGCTGTTGAAGAACCCGCTGCTGAAGCACCTGCTGGCGAAGCTGCAGAAGAAGCACAGAAGTAATTTTATTTTAACGTGCACGAAAAAGGAGGGACTGGATCCCTCCTTTTTTATTTTTATTACAAAATATTATCCGGATATTATGAAGCTCGTGAAACCAGTATCTCTTTTATTTTATCCTTCAGCTCGTCAAGATTTGTCGATTTGGTAACATAAGCATCGGCTGTCCACGTCATAAAATTACTTTTGTAATTCGAGTAAGCGGTATATATAATAATTGGAATTTTTTTATCGCGGGATAGAATTTTCCCGAGAGCCTCAATCCCATCCATCTCAGGCATTCTGATATCCATTATTACCAGATCATATTTATTTGTTTTAACCATTTCAACAGCTTCCTTGCCGTTTGACGCCTGATCAACATCATACCCTTCATCCTGCAGCTCCATGGCATAGAGCTCTCTCTGATGTTGCTCATCCTCAACAATAAGTAACTTGGTCATGAAGCACCTCCTCAGATTGCATGAACCATTTATATCGTAAAAAATTCATTTTGTAAATCATTTATTAATTTTTTACTCTATATTATTGTCAGACCGATCAGGCAGGGATAGGAAGGTATATGGTAAATTCCACACCCTGCTCCCGATTAGCCACGGAAATCTCCCCATTATGATCCTTGATTATTCTTTTGACAATCGCAAGGCCGAGCCCCACACCGGTAATCTTCGTCGTAAAAAAAGGTTCAAAAATAATATTGGGATCAGGTTCTTCAATGCCGGTTCCGGTATCGTATATTTTAAGAATAATCCTGCCATTATCATTGTCAGTAAATATCCCGATTGTTCCTCCCGGGAGCGTGGCATCAATACAGTTCTGGATCAAATTCAATACGACCTGTTTCATCTGATTGAAATCGGATTTAACCAGAGGAACATCATCCTTTAAATCAAGCTCAATATGAATCCTCTTTTCCAATAAAAGATTACGCAACAACTTGACCGTGTCATTGATGACATCGTTGATATTATTGAATTCCCTGATATATTTCGCCGGCTTGGTGAAGTCCATCACATTGGAAAGGGTTCCTTCAAGCCTCTCTGATTCCTTTAAAATAATTTCAGCGGCGGCGACTATTTTATCTCTGTTTTTCGTCGGGTCCTTGGAAAGCTGTGAAATTCTGCTGGCGTAACCGCCCATGGTTACCAGCGGATTTCTTATCTCGTGAGCGATATGGGCAGCTATGCGTCCCACAGCGGCCATCTTTTCAGATTCCACAATAGCTTCCTGCCGGTCCTGAATTTTCTGCATTTCCTTTTTTACATTGCCCAGATTGTCATAACTTTCGATTGACAGCGCAGCCTGCGAAGCAAAGATCGAAAGAAGCTCAATCAGGTCATTCCCGATGGGGGACTGATTGAATTTATTATCTGCTATTATTATTCCTATCGCCCTGTTCCCCACGATAAGGGGGACGACAACAAACTCTTTAACATCCATAAATGATGCGATTTGACTTCCGACAACAGGATCATTCCATGAATCAAATATATGGATATTTTCAATATTCTTATATGACCTGGAAAAGATCGAGTCATCCTTCAGCGGGAAGGTTGTGCTTAAAACTTTCTCAAGCAGCTTGAGGCCATGCTGTTTTACTTCAGCATCAACCCTGTTCCCCGGATCCGTATTCGGAGTGGCGCTCCATATGTCAATCGCCTCTTCAAATGAATCAGGGCCGACTGCCATTTTACCGACAAGAGAATCCCCGTCAGAGAGAAAAAGCATGGCCCTGTTAAAACCGAGGCCGGAACCTGACGTAACACCGGTCAGTATCGTGTATAAAACCCTTTCTATTTCTGCGTCCCTCTGAATCGATTCAGATATCTGGTTCATCAGTGATATCTGGTAATCTTTCCTCAATTTCGACGTCACATCATCAATCAGCAGGATGATCTCTTTACGGCCCTGCGCAATAATACTGGATATTTTAATATCAGCGATTATTGAAACCTTGTTAATTGACAGGAGGTGCGTCTTTTCGAGGATGATCGAATCACCGCTTCCCCTCGCCTGTTTGATCCCCCCTTTCAAACGCGCATTGACAAAATAAAAAATATCGTCAATCCTCTTGCTTTTAATGTCATCCTGATCAAACTGGAATTTATTGCAGAAATTTTCAGTAGCGAAAACGATCCGTTCATATTCATTGAGGACAATAAAATATGAACTGATGGAAAAGATAATGCTGTTATAGACTTCATTGAATTTCTCGATTTCTACTTTCTGGGCCGTGAAAATGCTGTCCAGATGCTTGCCGAGAATTCTGATCTCTTCATAAACATCGCTCAATTCATCATCATGCTTGATATCGATTTTTGGAAGGATAAACTTCCCCTTTTTAAAATCATATAAAGCGTCCATTACGACATTCGCCCGTTTTTTATAGAAAATCCAGCTTCGGATAAAATACATTATGCTGCGGACAAAAAGCAGGATCAGAAGGAGCAGAAGAAAATAGAGAACGGTATTTGAGAAAAAACTGATAAAAATAAAATAAATAAAAAAACATCCCAATAAAAAATCCGGTATCACAAACAGAACAAGCCTGAAGAGGGTTCTTTTTCTTATTTTCATAATTTATATTCCGTAAATATTATCAACGCAATAATGCTTATTTTCAATATGTTTTTTATTCATCATATAAAATAATTATTAATTTTTAACACATCCCTGCATGGAAATCCGCTCAACTTTAATGATAAAAACATTGACTCACGCACCTGTTTTGAGACACTGTTGTCTCAGCAGCATGATAGTATTGCTGTTATTGATATACCAGGAACATCATGAATGAAAATAATAATTGCCACAAAAAACAAAAATAAAATTAAAGAGATAAAAAACAAATTCAACCGCATCCCTGATTTAACCGTTGTTGATATCTCGTCATATCCCGATATACCCGACGTTGAAGAAACCGGCTCAACATTCATGGAAAACGCCCTTTTGAAAGCCAGGGCAATCACGGCTTATACCGGCATTCCCTCTCTCGCGGATGATTCGGGCCTGGTTGTTGATGCTCTTGGCGGACGGCCGGGCATTTTCTCAGCCCGTTACGGGGGGGAAGGCCTGACCGACCATGACCGGAACATGCTTCTTCTCGAAGAAATGAAAGATGTCCCGCATGAAGCAAGGAAAGCCCGGTTCATCTGCTCGATAATACTTTATATGCCGGATGACCGGTATTACTCCGCTGAAGGTCAATGCGAGGGACTGATAACCGAAAGCCCGAAAGGCGAGCGCGGCTTTGGATATGATCCGATATTTTATCTTCCCGACCATCACTGCACCATGGCTGAACTTGACCTCGACGAAAAAAACAGAATAAGCCATCGCGCGCGTGCGCTTGATAATACCGCAGAAATTCTGAAAGACCTGGTATGACCGAAGATAAGTCTGACAGAATAATAAAAAAGCTGCTTAAACACTACGGGCAGGCCGTTCCTGATCTCAGGTTTGCCGGCCTGTACCAGCTCGCGGTATCGGTTGTTCTCTCTGCCCAGACAACGGATGTACAGGTCAATGCCGTCACCCCTGAACTCTTCAAACACTATCCGGGATTTGCTGAACTTTCAAAAGCCGGAGCAGGCCATGTCGAAAAAATAATCAGAAGCACCGGATTTTACCGGAACAAAGCGAAAAACATCATCGCTCTTGCGAAGGATGTCATGATAACCCATGAAGGAAAACTTCCCGCAAGCAGGGAAGAGCTCATGTGCCTGCCCGGCATCGGAAGAAAATCCGCCAACGTGATCCTGTCAGTAGGCTTTGGCGTTCCCGCGCTGGCTGTCGACACCCATATATTAAGGATAGCCAACAGGCTCGGCTACTGTAAAAGCGACAACCCTGATGAAGTCGAAAGAGCAATAACGTCCCTGGTTCCTGAAAAGCTGTGGACGAGAACACACCTGGTTTTAATTAAACACGGAAGGATGATCTGCAAGGCAAAAAACCCCCTGTGCGCCGAATGCCCGATCAGGGATGAATGCTTCTTTGACGGTAAAACTTCATAAAGGTCACGATAACGTCACTGTCATTCTCGTTAAGCTCCGTCGTCCCGACCGGATCCAGGCCGGTAATTTTTTTCAACGATAAGTATGCCTCATGGGTGACGATGTCATTGGTACCCATCAGTTCACCTGCAAGAAACGGCACCATTTCCACGTTCCCCGGCAGCGTGATCACCTTCATGATCCATATCTTGAAAAAATCATTTCCCTGCCGGTAGCGTCCGAGCAGGTCATTATAATAATTGCTGTATCGCCTGGTGTATGAGATCAGGTTCTTTGCCCGGATCAGCGACATTCCATCATCTAGCGATTTTATCTCCGCGTATGAAATAATTCTCTGATAGGTAAGGTCTATATCGTGTTTCATTATATAGCGAACAATATTTTCACCGGTATTCATCGATGAGGACACGAATATATTTTTCCATGTCTGCTGACTGAAATTTATTTCTTCATCATATTTTCGCGAGTAAAAGATAAGCTCATCAACGAGGTCCCATTTCCCGGTTTTTGTTATTATTTGCTCAAGCCCGTTCAGGGGAAAAGAATATCCCATTTTAAGAAGAATTCTTGCAGCTACAATTCTGGGATGCGAACTGTAATCGGAGCAAATATAAATCAGCGAATATACCCCGATAAAAGAGAAATACATCATAAAGCCAACAACAAAAGATATCATCAGTGATTTCAGTATTTTTCTTTTTTCCGAATTGAACTCATATATAAGGAAAAGAAGAAACGCGAAAAACTCAACAAGCTTTATGACCGTGACCGGAATTCCCAGTGGAAGATACCGGTATATTGATTTATAAAGAATAAAATGAAGGATGGCAAAACCAAGAAAAACCGGGATAGTAATTCCGGGCTTCTTTTTCCATTTCAGTATAACGAGAAGAATGATCGCCAGAAAAACAATATTGGAATTTCTGCCGGTTATTATCTCCATGAGAGAGGTAACCGGCCAGTAGGGAAGCTTGATGTCTTCTATCAGGGTATAAAAGATCACTGAAAGATAAATAAGCACGACCGGGAAAACCCTGGTCACAAAAAAAAGAATGTATATCCCCTTTTTCCCGTAAAGGCCGCTGTATTCTCTTTTCATCCCCACAATGTCAAGATTGGAGAAGTTGTACATGATTAAAAAAGAATACAAAAAAAGATAGACCTTCACGATCAGTGAAATGCCTGACCACTGGTAATTCAGGTTAAAAATCAGGTTAACGCCGAAAAGAAGAATCAACAGATAGATAAATGTTGAAAGTTTTGACAGCTGGTTTTTTATAATTTCTATTGCGCTCATGGCTCTACCTGAAATGAGCAACCCTGGGAAGGCCGGCATAATCATTCAGCACTGAAACAGAAAAGCCGGCACGCGCTCCATCGTGCATAACAAATTCCTTCATATCACTGCCTATTTCCAAAATCAGATGTCCGTCATCTTCAAGATATTCCCGCGCTGAAAGAATGATCTTCTGAATGATGTCCCTGCCCCGGTTTTCTGCGAAAAGGGCGGCTTCCGGCTCGTAAAAAAGTTCTTTTTGCAGCTCAGAGGTGACACCCCGGTCAATATAAGGGGGATTGGAAACAATCACATTAAATTTCATGCCGGCAAAGGGATGAAAAAGGTCCCCCCTGTAAAAAATAATCGATTTATCTCCCAGCAATGCCTTCGCATTTTTCCGTGCAACGGCAAGGGCACCTGCTGACACGTCGGAAGCGAAAACGCCGAGGTCCCTTCTTGAATATTTCACGGAAACGGCCACCGCTCCCGAACCGGTTCCAAGATCGAGCACTGTTTCATTCATTCCCGCATAATACAAGGCCAAATCGACAAGAAGTTCCGTTTCAGGGCGGGGAATGAGAACATGCCGGTTAACGATAAAATCGAGGGAATAAAATTCTTTAATTCCGGTGATATAGGCAACCGGCTCCCCATCCCCGCGCCTTTTTATCATACCGGTGAAAAGGGCGCATTCATTATCGGTAAGAATGCGCTCTTTGTCAACAACAAGCCTGTATCGGTCGGTTCCAAGCACATGGCCGAGAATGACTTCAGCGTCGAGCAGCGGCGTCTCGATGCCGGACCGGGTCAATTCTGCAAGCGATGATTTCAACGCATCAGAAACATTCACCGCCGTGCCTCAGGAGTTGATGACCTTCAGTTTCTGTTCGATTTCCGCTTTTCTGAGCGCGTCAATGATATCATCCATCTCGCCCGCGAGAAACGATTCGAGCGAATACAGGGTCACGCCAACGCGGTGGTCGGTCACCCGCGACTGGGGGAAATTATAGGTGCGGATGCGCTCGCTTCTGTCACCGGAGCCGACCTGGGAACGGCGGAGGTCGGACTCTTTTTCAAGGCGCTCCTCCAGCTCAATTTCATAGAGACGGGCTCGAAGAACGCGCAGGGCCTTCGCCTTGTTTTTATGCTGGGACTTTTCATCCTGGCAGGTAACGATCATTCCCGTGGGGATGTGCGTTATGCGGACAGCGGAATCGGTCGTGTTGACCGACTGGCCGCCGTGCCCCGAAGAACGGTACACGTCGATCCTGAGGTCGTTGGGATCGATCTCGATTTCGCTTTCTTCAGCTTCCGGCATGACCGCGACAGTCACGGCCGAAGTGTGGACACGCCCGCCTGACTCGGTTGTCGGAACACGCTGCACGCGGTGCACTCCCGACTCATATTTGAGGCTGTCATAGGCCTCTTCGCCGCGGACCGAAAATATCATTTCCTTGTAACCGCCGATCTCGGTCTGGTTCGCTTCAATGAATTCGATTTTCATCCCCTTGAGATCGGCATACCGCGTGTACATCCTGAACAGGTCGGCCGCGAAAAGCGCGGCCTCATCCCCGCCGGTTCCCGCGCGTATCTCCATGATAACGTCCTTACCCGAGCTGGGGTCCCTGGGAAGAAGCATTATCAGCAGTTCTTCTTCGTACTTGACGATCTTTTCCTCAAGCAGGGCTATTTCGCCGCGGAGCATTTCACGCATCTCTTCATCGCGCTCATCTCTCAGCAGCGCGCGGCTTTCTTCAAGCTCCCTTGCGTATTTCAGGTATTCTTCATATTTCCGGACAACAGGCGCAAGCTGGGAACGCTCACGGTTGAGGTCTCGGTACCGGTTCATGTCAGAGACAATGTCAGGCCGGGACAGTTCGTTTTCGATCTCACTGAGCCTTCGGGCCATCACTTTAATTTTATCTTCCATAAACTCACTCTTTACTGAAAAAAAAGAGCGGCATATACCGCTTTTTTTTTGATGCGCTCCCGGGAGGACTCGAACCTCCGGCACACGGTTTAGGAAACCGCTGCTCTATCCGCCTGAGCTACGGGAGCCGACAAAACCAGCCTCACGGTACAACCATGCTCTGAATACAATCTGGAGGCAGGATCAAGAGAACATACTCTTTCGTTTTGACGAAACGACACGCTGAAAGTCCCTTATGTTCCGGACTACGATACGGTCGCCATAGAGTTCAATTTTGTCAAGGCGGGATAAATGTGTCAATACTTTTTGCACGTCCCCCTCGGCCATACCGGCCCAGCTTGCGACCTGCGGTGCATTGACATAGAGTGTTATTTCATTTTGAAGATCGAGATGAGGGTCCTGCTCTGAAAGCATGTTAAGAACATCCATAACCTTCAGTTGAGGGTCTTCCAGAAGGAGGATCATGAGCCTTCTTTTCGCGTCATAAATCCTTTTGGAAAAAATGACCAGGAGCTTGTATGCCAGCTGCGGATTGCCCTGCAGAAGCGTATCAAAATTATCCCGGTGAAACTTCAGCAGTTTGACCCGGTCCATCGCTATCGTGGTCGCTGACCTGGGCTCCTCTTCAAGTATGGCCATCTCGCCGAAGACATCCCCGTCGCTGAGAACGTCAATCGTCTTTTCGCGGTTGTTGATTATCTTGACGATCTTCACTCTTCCCGACTGGATGAAATAGAATTCATTCCCGGGTTCAAATTCGCAGAAAATGATCTCATTGGGCGAATATTCAACGCCGAACCTGCTGAAAAATCTTTCATCGAGAATCATCGTTTATCCCTTTACCCCTGCAGTTGACGTATGCGCGCTGCGGCCTGCTGGCTTACCGAATCCCCGGGAGCCATTGAAGCCGCTTTTTTATAATACACCAGTGCTTTGTCCTTTTGCTTGGCCGATTCAAAAATCTGGCCCACATAAAAAAAGGCTTTTTTAACATTTTCTGATCGGGGGAAGTTTTTAATCACCGTGCTGAATGAGGCCATGGCTTCACGGGGCTTCCCCTGTTTCATATAACATCGCCCGATCTCAAAGTGGGAATTTTCATAAATCCTTTTGTCGTCATCGCTGACGATATCATCTGAGCTTATTATCTTTTCGTACACTTCCAGGGCCTGATCAACATGGCCTTCGTCAAAAAGCTCCCTGGCGTTTTCAAATAGATGGGGGATGAAATTCTCGTCAACCCCGCCCGGCTCATCAATCGTAAAATCGTCAAGATCGCCCAGAGAATCATCGGAAAGAAAATCGTCCATTTCATCAGAAAGGGACCCGGACCCGGCATCCGCACCTGCCGGCGCAGGCTCGAAATCACTGCCGCCTTTGTCTTCCAGATCAAAATCATCGAAGCCGGCCGAATCCGGCTGTATATCATCCATCGCCTCCATGCCTGAGACGGGAACTGCGGTGTTTCCGGAAGCTATTGCATTGATGCGGTCCATTGCTGTTCCGGCATATTTGGAATCAGGATAATACTCCATCAGCTTTTTATATGCGTACTGCGCCTGCTGGAACACCGCGGTTTTAAAATAGTATTCACCGATGCGGAAGAGCTCCGCGTCGGGATTGATCGTGTCTTTTTCTCCCAGCACTGTCCTCTGGGTTTTATTGATGCGCCTGAGCTGGTTGCTGAAAACGCGAAGCATTTTGCGGACAACATTCACGTTGCGCAGGACCAGGCGTTCGAAATCAGAAAGGCTCAGGACAAGAACGATGGTCTCGCCTATAGTCTGCGCGGTCTCTTCCCTCGGGTAACGGCCGAGCGCTGACTTGACCCCGAAAAACTCACCCTGGCGGACTTCTTCTTTTACCTCTTCGCCGGTGTCCAGCTTGACCGAAGTGAGGACGACCCTGCCGCTTTTAAGCACGTAGATGTATTCGCTCTTATCACCTTCGAAATAAATAATTGACCCTGATTTGTATGTTCTGGGTGCGATTCCGGATGGACTGCTCATTCCGTTTGCCATTGTCTGATCCTCGCCCCTTAAACCTCGAATTCCACCGGCAGGAATGGAAATTCTTTCTTAAAGCCAACGGCCCTGCTGATCCGTTTTAACAGCCCGATTACATCCCCGATGATGATTCTCTCAACGCCGTCAATAACGATCTCCTGGTATTTGACGCCCAGGGACTTAAATACCGGCGCATAAGCCGCTTCTCCGTAGACCGGAAGGCCGTCAATGACCACGAGAAGAACGTCCTTCAGTTCAGCGGAAACGACCGATGAGGCGGCGCTCCCGCCCCTGTTTCTGAAAACAGTGAGGTCCGCATGGTAACCTTCCCTGACCATGCCGTGATTTTTAAGCCAGAAAGCCTTCGCCGGATTTACCGTCACCATTTTAACAATTTCTTCATCAGGCAGTTCGCCGCCGAAGAGCTTTTTGTATAATGATTTGTCGAATTTCATTTCATGAAGGATATTCAGGCCTCCGGACATGGGAGAGTCCGTGCCGATGCAGACATTGACGCCCTTCTTTCTGAGCATGTTCACATTAGCCGTTTTTGAATACATGAAATAATTCGAATCCCCGCACCAGACAACCGACGCGCCGCGCTGTTTGATAAGGTCCATGTCCGAATCCGAAAACGATAGCCCATGAACAAGAACGGAATGATCGCCAAGCCCGCCCTGCTTATCAAGGGTAACAACGTCCTTTCGTGTTTCAGCGTCGAACCCTTCAGCGATGTGGGTCACGAAGGGAATGCCCTCTTTCACCGCTTTCTGGTATTCGACCGAGATGCCATCGCCCCACGCGAGAGCGAATGACGTGATCGAATGGGCAAGGGCATATTCCCTGATTGCCTTGGTCGGCAATAAATCATAATATGGTTCAGCAACGAAGTGGGGGATGTGGTCTGACACCGTGGTGACCCCGGACACAAGGTTTCGGTAGCCTCCGAGAAGGTACAGGTCCCGGTTTTCAATCTGCTGACGCTCCTGGTAGACCGGGGCGCTCTTTAAATCATTGTCCCAGGGCAGCCAGTTTTCATACGGGCCGTTTCCCACTTTCGGGAAATAATTACCGAGAAGATGATCATGACTGTTGATAAGGCCGGGAGTCAGTATGCCATCGTCAATTCGCAATTCAACGGAATCGTTTCCTTCAGCCCTGCCGATAGTAAGAATCGTGTCCTTTTCAATGGTGACATTCTTTTTTTTCTGATGTGCTTCAGGGTTCAGAATATCAACGCCAGAAATTATCCATTTTTTCATCATTAATTCCTTTATAAGGGAAAAGTAAAATCTTTTCAATAAGTATTCTGTAAATGACAGCCGCGACAAACACCTGAAGGCAGCCACTTGGGAAATGCACTGTTCCCGGGCTCTGCCAGCAAGCCCCGCATCCTCAATATAATTTTAACTCCCTCAACGCGACTGCCTGAAGACATCACCATATCGGCGGCCCGATTCTTATAAACAAATAATCTATTACCAACAATTTGATGCGTCAAGCAAAATAATCATCATGATGCCGTGCGACAAAATGTACACATAATTATTATCGGATCATTGGCCGTTCTCATTTACTTCTCTCTGAACATTCTTGCTGTCATCACCGGCAGAGGCATTGTATTGATTGAGCAGGGTGTATATTTCCCAGAGAGAATAAAAAAGAGTCATTAAAATCGGACCCACAATAACCCCCGGAAGCCCGAAGGTCTGGATACCGCCGAGAAGAAGGAAGAAAAAGAGAAGCGGATGGAAGTTAAGCCTGTCACCGAGAATTACCGGTTTGACCAGGTTTTCAAGAATGAAATACCAGAAAAGACACCATATTCCCAGAATGAGAGCTGCCGCATAGCTTCCTTTCATGAGAAGAAGGATAACTGCGGGAACCCAGATGAATGTTGTGCCCACAACCGGGATCAACGACAATATTGAAGCGACACTTCCCCAGAGCAGAGGCATCCCGAACCCGAAAAATGCGAGACCGACCCCGACCATCAGTCCCTGAAGCACCATAATAAAAAAGTTGCCTGCCATCAGAACCTTAACGACACTGTTTATTCTCTCCACCACATCCTTTTCAACATCATCGGGGAAAGGCATTATTTTGTAGAAAGCGGATGCAAAACGGGACCCGTCCTTAAATAGAAAAAACAGCATAAGAATCATTAAGAAAAATTTAATCGTAAAACTGAGCGGATAGGAGAGAATAGCGGTAATGCCGGATATGATCCGGATTGACGCCCGCTGGAGGGACTCGGTCACTTTCTGGACAATTTCACCCTGGTCAATGCCGAAGTACGTGACGATCCGGTTAAAAATTTCACTTTTCTGGATCTCATCCAGAATTCCCAGGCTTATTTTATGCTGAATCATGAGGTAGAGCTGATATGTCTGGTCAACCAGGGCCAGGAAAAAAAAGAAAAAAGGAATAAGAAAAAGGCTTATTAAAACAAAAACTATTACGGACGAAGCGACAACGGGTTTTTTTATATACTTTAAAAGCCAGTCATATAAAGGACGAAGTGTTGCATAGATGACAAGCGCGACAAGCAGGGGCCAGTAATAATGCCTGAACAGATATGCCAGTAAAAAAATGACGACACTGAAAAGGATGAAAAACAGGACCCTTAATTGTTTACTCTGGCTGATGATTGAATATGACTCACTTTTTTGCATAAAACCCCATTAAAGCAAAAGCCTCTCCGCCTGATGCATGCGTGAGAGGCAAGAGATAGAACCAGTTCACTGGTACTTATAAAAACTGTCAGGCCTTACTTTGTCAGATAGTGAGATAGATCAGTGGCGATTCTATTTATCGCATGATCAAGATAATCATCATCAGAGATCCTCTCCCGATACTCCAGGATCCTCTTGGACTCTTTCTTCTCAGGAATCTTTTTTATCTCACGATCCTCCGTTTTCATGAGATTGCCCATAAAAAACCTCCTCACCCCCTGTTCCTCCATGAACAGGTTAAGGGATCATAATTGTTATCGGTGAAAAAAACGGAAAATATAAGGATTTTTTATAAAAAAAGGGGGCAATGCCCCCCATGGAATCAAACTGAAAAAAATGAGGATGTATTACCAGACAAATCCGGCTGAAATATTCACCGCGACCCCGGTAAGCAGATAATAGGAAACCTGGACATCAGCAACAACGACCGGGCCTATGGTTATGCCGATCCCGCCCATAAACCTGCCGTCAACATAAAAGGGCGAGCCCTTGGTGGAGTTGTCTCCCCTGATATATCCCGGGGTGACGTCGCCCCATGATGAAGTGTCGGCACCGGTGACCGATACGCCGCCGTCGGCCTCCGCCACAGTGGAAGATTCGCCGTAATTGAAATCAATCCCCACACCGAGGCTGATGTTGAGAAAATACAGTATTCTAAGTGAGGTGACAATATCGACGGGAACCGTGTAGGTCTTCATGGTCAGGCCCATTTTGATCGACGGGTCAACAACCACATCACCGCTGTATATGTCTTCACTGAAATCTCCCACAGTTTTTTCTATTTTAATTTTATAAAAGATATCGTTCTGCTGGTAGTTGAACCCGAACCCGAGCGACAGGCCGCGCCACAGAAACGAGCCCTTGCCGAACCTGCGCGCGCCTATGATCGAATAGTTCACCCCGATCCCCACGTTCATGGTCTCGTAATCCAGCGTATACCCGAACAGGGGATATGACATGTCGTACATGAAAAACTTGACGTTCAGGTACCATCCCTTGGCCTTTTCGCTGAGCCAGCCCAGGTGAATTCCCAGGTTCACCGACCCGGACGGGGCGATACCGGCCTGCGCGTCGCCTTTGTCCTCAACGTCTTTCAAGGCCTGGTCAAGCGCGTAATAGTCGAGCGTCGGCATCTGGGCAGCGATCGTGAGGCCCCCCAGGAGCGCGATGTTGTCATATCCCTGGTAACCCCACATGGAGGCTGCATGGCTTGCGTAGGTGTTTGAATCAGCCACTGCCGCAGCCAGCTTGTCCTGGTTTCTGTACTTGGCAACATTCTGGTTCGCTTGTTCCAGTGCATCGTCAAAAGCATCATTAATGGCATCCTGCGCAGCGAGAGATATTCCGGAAAACTGGGGAGCCCTGCCGGTAAAGGTCACCGCGAATATATTTTCAGTTGTCAGTGCCACAAAAAACAGTGAAACAGCGAAAAATAAGAGATATTTTTTCATAAAGCCTCCGGGAAAACAGTGCGACAGAAGATCGGTTCTTTATAATGCATCCGTATCAGTACCTCAATAATATAGGAACAGGGAAAAATAATAAATAAAAAAATGTATTTATGATATTTTTTATAATCGTGTTAAAAATTTATAGATTAATGGGATTTTTTTGTCGGAAATTTATAAAAAAAGGGGTGTATCAGAACACCCCTTTTTTTTATCTATTACCAGCAATAAACCGTTGATAATTATATATCACGGGTCCACAGCGACGCCATTGCCGGGCCGCCTCCCACGCATACCGAAGCGCCGCCGACCGTATGGCCGGAGCGCTCCATTTCATAATACAGCGAGACACAGATCCGCAGGGCGGTACATCCAACCGGGTGCCCCAGGGAAATTCCCGAACCATTGATATTGCATTTTTCAAGGTCAAGGTCAATGCCGAAATCCTCCTTGAGCATGATCTTGCATCCGAGAAACTGCGACGCGAAAGCCTCGTTGATTTCCCAGTAATCGATGTCATCAAATTTCATCCCCGCCTGCTTCAACGCCTTTGGTATTGCCACTGCAGGGCCCAGGCCCATTACCTTGGGGTCGACCCCTTCACCGCAGATATTGATCAGCCTCATCAGCGGTTTAAGGCCGAGTTCCCGGGCCTTTTTTTTCGTCATGAATATCGCGCCTGCCGCAGCGTCATTGATGCCCGAAGCATTGGCCGCGGTCACCACGCCGCCTTCCTTGAACGCCGGCTTGAGCGCGCCCATGGCTTCGAGGCTCGCGTCCGTGATGGGATGCTCATCCACCTCAAAATTGACGATGCCTTTCCTTGTTTTCAAAGGCACGGGAACGATTTCCCTTTTAAAGCGCCCTTCATTAAGGGCTCGGGTCGCGCGCTGGTGGCTCAACAGCGCGTGCTTGTCACACTGCTCCCTGGTTATGTTATACTTGACAGCGATGTTTTCCGCGGTCATGCCCATGTGGCCGGGAACCAGGCGGTCATAGAGGCCGTCATGGATCATCGAATCTTCGATGTTTCCCTGGTTCATGCGATATCCCATACGCGCCTTGGGCAGCAAATAGGGGGCGTTAGTCATGCTTTCGGCACCGATAACGAGAGCGATTTCTGTTTTACCGAGCATGAGATTATGAGCGGCTATTTCAAGCGCCCTCATGCCCGAAGTACAGTTCTGGTTCACCACGCATGCTCCGCTTCTGAAGGGCAGCCCGAGCTCCATGGCCACCTGCCGGGCCGGCAAAGACCCTTGCATCCCCTGAAAGCATTCACCCATGGTCAGTTCATCAATCATTTCAGGCTTGATACCGGCCCGCTCTATTGCGGCTTTTCCAGCAGTTACCGCCAGTGTTCTTGCCTCAACATCCTTGAGTCCGCCCAGGAATTTACCGATCGCGGTCCTGCAGGCGCTCACCATTACAACGTCTTGGATCTCCATGTACACAAAACCTCCACAAATTGTTACCATGCGCAGAGCGGAGCTCTTCCTCATAGTATTAATAAATAATATCAGCCGATCAGGGTATTAGTCTGAAGAAAAGTGATACCGCTATAAACGCAATGGACAATAATTGAATGAGACATTATTATTGTCAAGGAGTATGGCGGAAGGACGGATACGGTTTTATAAAAATATTATCCCTGTTAAAATGAAACCCGGTCTGTCCCGGCAAACCGGGTTTCACAAAGCAGTTATTTGTTGGTAAATACCAGATTCTGCCCGTCCGAATCAATGGATATCTTCTGGTCGGATGTCACATTACCGCTCAGAAGTTTTACTGAAAGCGGGTTGAGCAGATGGCGCTGGATCGAGCGCTTTAACGGCCTGGCGCCGAACTGCGGATCGAACCCGTCTTTCACCAGAAACTCCATGGCCTTCTTCGTCATGGTCATGGATATGCCGCGCTCCTTCAAGCGTTCAACCACCTGGACAAGCTGGATTTTCACGATTTCCTTAATATTATCCTCGCTGAGCGGATTAAAAATGATAATCTCGTCAACCCTGTTCAGGAACTCGGGCTTGAAATTCATTTTCAATTCCTGTTCCATTCCCTTGCGCCGTTCCTCCATCGGTATCGATTCATTCCCGATATAGGCTGTACCGATGTTGGAAGTCATCACGATGAGCGTGTTTTTAAAATCGACAGACCTTCCCTTCGAATCAGTAAGCCGCCCTTCATCCAGTATCTGCAGAAAAATATTGAACACGTCATGATGGGCCTTTTCAATTTCATCAAAAAGGATGACGGAATAGGGCCTTCTTCTGACCGCTTCGGTGAGCTGACCGCCTTCATCGTAGCCGACATATCCCGGAGGCGCGCCGATAAGCCTTGCAACAGAATGCTTTTCCATGTACTCAGACATGTCAATGCGCACAATGGCTTTCTCGTCATTAAAGAGAAACTCGGCAACCGCCTTTGCCGTTTCGGTTTTTCCGACTCCCGTGGGCCCGAGAAAAATAAAAGTCCCCACAGGCCTGTTCGGGTCAGCAAGCCCTGAACGGGACCGCCTTACCGCGTCAGAGATGGCGCTCACCGCGGCGTCCTGCCCCACGACCCGCTGTTTCAGAATGCTTTCCATGCTGACCAGCTTTTCCTTTTCTCCCTCGAGCATCTTCGAAACCGGGATTCCCGTCCAGCGTGAAACAACAGCGGCAATCTCCTGCTCGGTAACTTCTTCTTTAAGCAGGATGCTGTCCTTCTGAAGCCCCTTGAGCTTTTCGTTCGCCTGGTTGAGTTTCTTTTCGAGCTCCGCGATTTTTCCGTAACGGATTTCTGCAACGAGGTTCAGGTTCCCTTCCCGTTCCGCTTTCTGTTCCTGGAGCCTGAGGTTTTCAATCTCCTCCTTTATTTTTCTGATATCCGTAATGATCGACTTTTCGTTTTTCCACTGCGCGACAAGGCCGTTTTTCTTTTCATTCAGGTTCGCCAGGTCCTCTTCAATCTTAGAAAGCCGCTCCTTGGACGCCTTGTCCTTTTCCTTCTTTAACGCCTCACGTTCAATGCTGAGCTGCCGGATCTTCCTCTCCAGGTCATCGATATCAATCGGCATTGAATCGATTTCCATTTTTATCAGGGACGCCGACTCGTCAATCAGGTCAACCGCCTTGTCCGGCAGAAAGCGGTCGGTGATATACCGGTCCGAAAGAATGGCGGCGGCAACAACCGCGGAATCAGAAATCCGGACACCGTGGTGGACTTCATATTTTTCCTTGAGTCCCCGCAGGATGGCGATGGTATCCTCAACCGAAGGCTCGCTGGTATAGACCGTCTGAAACCGGCGCTCCAGGGCCTTGTCTTTTTCGATATATTTCTGGTATTCGGCCAGGGTGGTCGCTCCCACGGCCCTGAGCTCACCGCGGGCAAGTGCGGGTTTGAGCATATTCGACGCATCCATTGATCCCTCCGCAGCGCCGGCGCCGACCAGGGTATGCAGTTCATCAATGAAAAGAATCACCTCGCCGTCTGATTCCTCAACTTCCTGGATCACCGCTTTGAGGCGCTCTTCAAATTCGCCGCGGTACTTTGATCCGGCAACGAGCGCGCCCATATCAAGGGCCACGACCCTTTTGTTCTTCAAGTTTTCGGGCACGTCTCCGGATACGATCCTCTGTGCCAGGCCCTCGACAATGGCCGTTTTCCCGACTCCCGGCTCTCCGATAAGAACCGGGTTGTTTTTAGTCCTCCTGGTGAGGACCTGCATCACCCTTCTGATTTCCTCATCCCTGCCGATAACGGGATCGAGTTTATTGATCCTCGCCAGCCGGGTGAGGTCCCTGCTGAACCGGTCGAGGGCATTGTATTTTTCTTCAGCGTTTTCCGCATCGGCACGCTTGTTTCCGCGAATATCCATGAGGACACGAAGAATGTTTTCCCTGGTGAACCCGTGAGCATTCAGTATCCGCCTGGCCTTGCCCTGTCCCTTGTCAGAAAGGGCAAGAATCAAATGCTCGGTGCTCAGATAATTGTCTTTCAGGTTAACCGCTTCGTTCCATGCCTGGTTGAGCAGGTCCCGCAACGCGGGGGACATGACACCGCCGCCGGGGCCGGCACCGACCTGCCTCGGCAGGCCTGAAAGCGTCTGGTTAATTTCATCCTGCAAGCCGAATGTTGAAGCCCCGATCTTCTGTGCAATGGATTCGAAAATTCCTCCTTCCTGGTCAACAAGAGCCTTGAGCAGGTGTTCCGGCTGAATCTCGTAGTGGTTCATGTCTGTCGCAATATTCTGCGCAGTGCTGAATGCGTCCTGCGCTTTTAATGTCAGTTTATCCATTCTCATTGAATTACTCCTGTTTCATAATAGCCGGCTGTAATCATCAGTCCATACATACTGACTGATACATTACATGATTATCTTAAATGAATGCAATGAATAAAATCATCCATTCATTAATGTATTCAATAAAGGAACACACCTAACAGTTCCTGAACACATGCCGGTTCATGAATTATAGATTATAGGGCTGGTTGAAGGAGGTATCTGCGGGCTGTTTTTTTTGTACCCGCATCACTATATATAATAAATAATATTCATTTCATCGTCAACTGCAATACTGCAATTACAAACAACAAAGGCGGAAAATAATCATTATCTTCCGCCTTATACCGTATCAGCTTATTTCCCGGCAGGTGAGTTAAAGACTTTCCAGCCTGGATTGGGCTTTATCCGCCATTTCACGGATATAATGGAAGTGATTGATATCATCCACACAAAAATAAATAACCATATTGTCCCGGGCCAGGGATATGGAACGATCGCTGTTAAACCCCACGTATTCAGTGACTTTGGCGATTTCACTTCTGGCTGTTCTGGCGTCATTATAAATGATGATATAACATACTATATCATCACCAAAGGGGTTATCCCTGTTGGCAATAATCGTCATATGTATTTTGTTGACCAGCCCGCTGTCGCCGCCCGGATATATTCTTCCGGTTAAATGTTTGATCGCGGCCCGGTCCATGAGCCAGGGATTATCCTTTAAAACATTTTTTGCGAAACCGGGCACTTTTCCGAAAACAAACCCTTCAGGGACTTCACCCGAGCTTATTTTTAACTTTTCAATTACATCAGTTGAATATTCCGTACTTCCCCTGAAAACAAAGATAAAGGCCACCATTATGATAACCAGCAGACTGACATATCCTTTTTTCATGTATTCGCTCCTTTATATTAAACACTCAGAGTTTTTACCAGGCTAACAATGTATTTTATTCCATCTGGCATGTTCCAATCCCAATATCGGCTGTTTCCTTAAAAATTATCAGATAATTTCTTATATTAATAAACAACATTATTTTTTTATTGCGACATAATATTTTTTATTGACGGATCATTTACTCGGGGTTATTATATGGCATACTTGATAGTCGATGTTATGTCTCTTTAGTTTGATCCGAACACTTGTTTTAATAATCAATACAAAAATTTTCATACACTAATAGATATATAAATTCTTCCAATTTTATTTTTTATCATGGAGTCCCTATGAATTCACCTGAAACCGTAATTGAATATATTCGAAAACGGGACGGAAGAATAGTTCCCTTCCAGCATGACAAAATAACCGACGCAATTTTTAAGGCAGCGCAGGCTGTTGGAGGAAGCGATAGAATAACCGCACAATCTGTTTCAGACTCAGTATTCGGTATTTTAAGTATAATTTATAAAGACGGACGGATCCCTACTGTTGAAAACGTCCAGGACCTTGTTGAAAAAATGCTTATCGAGCGCGGGCATGCCAAAGTTGCCAAGGCATATATTATATACCGCGAGCAGCACCGAAAAATTCGTGAAGGAAAAAGTCTGCTCAATGAAGGCCTCAAACTCATTGAAGACTATCTTGACCGCTCCGACTGGCGGGTGAATGAAAACAGCAACATGAGCTACTCGCTTCAGGGCCTCAACAATCATATCGCGACCGCCATTACCGCCAAATACTGGCTTGAAAGGATTTATCCCCCTGAGATACGAGACGCCCATATCAACTGCGACCTTCACATCCACGACCTCGGGCTTCTTTCGGCATACTGTGTGGGCTGGGACTTAAAGGACCTTCTGTTAAAGGGATTCGGAGGAGTCCCGGGAAAAGTCGAAAGCAGGCCCGCAAAGCATCTCCGAAGCGCGCTGGGGCAGATAGTGAATTTTTTCTACACGCTTCAGGGAGAATCAGCGGGAGCGCAGGCCTTTGCCAATTTCGACACCTATCTCGCACCGTTCATCCGTTATGACAACATGGCATATGAGGATGTTAAACAATGCCTTCAGGAATTCATCTTCAACATGAACATCCCGACCAGGGTCGGTTTCCAGACCCCTTTTACCAACGTGACCATGGACCTCACGGTTCCCCGGAACATAGCTGAAGAGTATATCATCATCGGCGGAGAACCGCAGGATGTCACATACGGTGATTTTCAAAACGAGATGGACCTGTTCAATGAAGCCTTTGCTGAATGCATGTCCGAAGGTGACGCAAAGAACAGGATCTTCACCTTTCCCATCCCCACCTATAATATCACCAGGGATTTTGACTGGGACTCAAACAGATACGACCGTCTGTGGACCATGACCGCTCAATACGGAATTCCTTATTTCGCCAATTTCATTAATTCCGACATGGATCCTGAAGACGCCCGTTCCATGTGCTGCAGGCTTCGCCTTGATAACCGAGAGCTCAGAAAAAAAGGCGGCGGACTCTTTGGCGCGAACCCGTTGACCGGCAGTATCGGCGTTGTTACGATCAACATGCCGAGGCTCGCGCATAAATCAAAAAATGAGCAGGAATTTTTCTCTGAGCTGGAACGCCTCATGCTAATGGCAAAAAAATCCCTGGAAATAAAGCGGAAGGTGCTTGAAAACTTCACTGAAAGCAACCTGTATCCATACACCAAATATTACCTTTCCGGAATTTTCGAGCGCAACAAGAAATACTGGGTAAACCATTTCTCCACAATCGGGCTTGTTGGCATGAACGAGGCCTGTATTAATTTTCTTAACACGGACATTTCGTCAATTGAAGGAAAGGATTTTGTCGTAAAGGTCCTGGACTTTATGCGCGACCGGATAATGAAATTCCAGGAGGAAACCGGGAACTTCTATAATCTTGAAGCAACACCGGCCGAAGGCGTCACCTACCGTTTCGCGAAGCATGACAAGGAAACCTATCCTGAAATTAAAACAGCGGGTGAATTTGATCCGTATTACACAAACTCGGTTCATCTTCCGGTTGGCCACACCGAAGACCTCTTCGACGTTCTTGACCATCAGGATGAACTCCAAACCCGCTTCACCGGAGGGACTGTTGTTCACCTCTTTATTGGTGAAAAAATAAATGAAATATCCATTGTTAAAAAACTGGTCAGAAAGATTGCTGAGAATTATGCGCTTCCCTATTTTACCATAACACCGACTTTCAGCATCTGCCCTATTCATGGATATATTCCCGGTTCACACAAGTACTGCCCCTACGATCACACTATCGAAGAGTTAAGGAAATACGGCATTGAGGTTGAGTTGAAATAGTAAACACCTGTGAGTAAATACAGGGGTGTTTTTTTGTGACATAAAATGTTTATTTATAAATGAAAAATTTCGACAATAATAACAAATAAAAAAATTAATATAACGTAAAGGTTTTACCATGAAAAAAACTGAATTAAAAATGCCGGTTGAAGTTTATTCACGAGTCGTGGGTTATTTCAGGCCGGTCAATCAGTGGAACAAAGGCAAACAGGAAGAGTTCAGGGAAAGAAAGGAAATTTCTCTTACAAGTTTGCACAATTTCATTTTCAGTGCTGATCTCGCACAGAAAGTTTACTGAATAAATACCGACAATTTTTCTTAAACGACATAAATTTTATAAAAGGAGTATACCATGAAAAAAACTGAATTAAAAGTTCCGGTTGAAGTTTATTCACGCGTAGCTGGCTATTTCAGGCCGGTCAATCAGTGGAATAAAGGCAAACAGGAAGAATTCAGGGAAAGGAAAGAATACGTACTGCCAAACATGGAAAATATTTCTGTATATGAATATCAGGGGAATCTATAAAACAACACTCATCGACTACCCCGGAAGAATAAGCACTGCTATTTTTACCGGGGGATGCAATTTGAGATGCAGGTATTGCCACAATCCGGGTCTTGTTCTGCCAAGCAATGAAAACAATTCTTTTACCGAAGACGATATTTTTGAGCTTCTGAAAAAAAGAAAACATCTGATTGAAGGGGTCACCATTTCCGGGGGAGAGCCGACGCTGAACAGGGATCTTGACGAGTTTATTGCAAAAATAAAACTACTCGGATTCGCGGTTAAACTGGACACCAACGGTCTCAAACCCGAGGTAATTGCGCACCTCATAAGCGGGAATCTTCTTGATTATGTTGCCGTGGATGTAAAAACATCACCTGATAAATACAGAAATCTGACCGGGAAAGACGTAAATTTTTCGACCATTGTTGATACAATCAATATCCTGCGTGAAAGCGGCATCAAGTATGAAGTACGCACAACCTGTGTGCCTGATTATGTTACCATAGAAGATTTTCATGCAATCAAAGAATCAATTGGATATGTACACCGATATCAGCTTCAGCAGTTCGTTCCTGATCATAACCTCATTGATAACAATTTAAGGTCACTCCAGCCCTATCCGGTAAAAGTATTGTTTGAATTTCAAAAATTTGTTCAGACCTTTTCAGATAACTGTGAAATCCGGGGCATTTAACGGCCCCTTTTATCTTTCCAGCTTCCAGACGTTAAATTCTTCAATTAATTATTGACATTACATTATATTGTTTTTATGGAGCAAAGAAGCATTTCTTTACATTGAGTACGATAATCAGGAATTACCAATGACCATATTAAAAAAATCTTTTTTCACGGCATTACTCCTGTTCTTCCTCAATCCTGTTTTTTCACAGGATCAGGATAAACAGCTCGGTACGGTTTATCAAATAAACCGCTCAAACCAGGAAATTGTCGTAGCATCGCCACGGGCAGGCCTTCTCTTTAAAATGGGAGACCTGGTTTATGTTCCTACAGATGATAAAAACGTCATCCTTACCGTGACCTTCCCCATGCAGACCGTCGCACGCTGCAAAATCGCAAAAAGCCATCAGAAATACGGTGATGAAATTAAAAAAGGAATGCCCGTTTTTCGATATATACCGGGAGACACCCTGAATTCTCTGCAAAAAGATTTTGAACGCATTGATGAGATCAGGCTTTACAATGGAAGGATTATCCGCGGAGCCATAATATCACGCGATGGAGAATTCCTGATCCTTACACCGACAGGAAAGATAAAAATCAACGAAAACCAGATCAAAAACATTCGGATCATACGCTGACTGATCAATAAAAACGCCTTTAATCTTTATGTTGCTGGTTTTTCGTTTACACGTTTTTCAATTCCGCGGCCGACGATGTCAGCCATGAATGTTCTGAAATCAGAATCGCTTATATTGAGATAATCGAGTATCCCGAGCTTTTTATACTGGAGCATTCCTTCCGTGACTGCCGCAAGGAATATGGAAAGCTTTTTCGGGTCAATATCCCTGAAAATTCCCTGGTCGATCCCCATCTGAATGGGGTCTTCACTCATATATATCACCTCTTTGAACCTTTCAACCACGACTTGAATATCATCCCCCCCTGGATCATAATCCGCTTTCACTTCCATGAGGATGTTATAATAGTCGCGGTGTTCAGAAAAAAATTCAATATAGGTATCATAGGTCGAAATGAGTTTCTGATTGGGAGTTTCCCTTTCAGCCATGCGCTGCCTGAACTTGCTTACCAGCAGGTCAATAGCCTCCAGGCAGATTGCCTTGTAGATGTCCTTTTTATTGTGAAAATGAAAATATACGGCACCGGTTGTGAGGCGCGCCTTTGCGGCAATAGCGCGTATTGATATGCCGTTAAACCCGTACCGGGGAAAAAGCAAACGCGCCGTTTCAAGTATTTTCTCTCTGCTGTTCTTTCTCATTCATTCATCAGCCTGGTGGAATTGTCAGCAGGGCCTTTGAAAGGCCCTGCTGCGGCTCTTATGCAAGCTTCACGGCAAGTTCTTTACTGATTGTTTTTGCTTCTTTTACAGCGCTCTCAATGACTTCTTTGACCGTGACGATTTCATGGATACATCCGGTGCACTGCCCGACAAGGTGAACACCATAATCAAGGTCGCCCCTTTCGGTTGCAGCTTTAATCTTATCAAAAGCGGTGGCCATATGCATGAGCTTGGTCATATTTTCCGGCTGGGCAAGAATTCCCAGCATGACTTTAAGCAATGGTAGCTTCATTTCCCTGGCTATCTTGGGGCCGACAAGCATGGCCCTGATAATATTCATTCCCTGCCTGATCGACTTCTCCGAGGTTTTCGTCTTTAAAACACGGCACCAGAGGCCGTCAAAGCGGTCTGAATACAGGGTATCGTCCACTTCAGCTTTGAGGTGGGACTCTTTCGCTTTCTCATGGAGAGGGCTCTCCTTGGTTGTTGCCAGCCTGGTTCCCATACCGACACCTTCAGCGCCCAGCGCAAAAGCCGCCGCAATCCCTTTGCCGTCAGAGATGCCGCCGATCGCGACAATGGGCAGCTTGACATGTTCCTTGATGGCAGGGACAAGGCAGAACGTCGTGACCTGGCTTCCATGGGCCGCGGCCTCATTGCCGGTGACCTGAAGGGCATCGGCTCCCTGCTTTTCGGCAGCCATTGCATGCTTAATGGTCGTTACGGTCTGAATAACTTTTCCACCGTATTTATGGGCCCTGTCGGCGATCCAGTCGCATTTGCCAAGGGATACATTGATAACCGGGACCTTCTCTTCAAGAAGGACTTCGGCGTTTTCACGCGCACCGGGCATAAGCAGTGTGGCTCCGGCGCCAAAAGGTTTATCAGTCAACTCCCTTATCCTCTTTATCGAAGCCCTTGTCTGATCAGTGCTCAAGGGCCCGGTTGCAAGCCAGCCGATGCCTCCTGCATTGCATACAGCGGCAACGAGTTCAGGGGTGCTTATCCAGCTCATTCCAGGAAGAATAATGGGGTATTTTATTCCGAATAACTGGGTAATTCTGGTTTTCATAGAATCCTCCAAAAAAATAATATTTCGACCCTCTCGGGAAGAATTTTCATCATCGACAATTTTGTATTACTGGCACACAATACATCTCATTCTTCGGCAGTATAATTGTCAAGCATATCATCCTGCACCATTAAGACGGATGCAGGTCACTTTTTAATATTTCCGGAAATCTTTGTGATCTGCTCTTCCGCTTCCTGACACATGCGCGCGAGAAGTTCCTTACAGGAAACCACATCGTGCACCAGCCCCACGCTCTGGCCGACCATCATGGGCGCGATGTCAACATCCCCCTCTGCCCAGGCCCTCTTGCATCGTTCTCCAGACATAAGGGGGATGATTTTGTCAAGACCGCCGCCGCTCATCTCAACCGCGATAATGTCCTTGACGACCTTGTTCTTGAGCGCCCGCGCCTGGAGGTTTATCGTTTTGCAGATCAGCGTCGTGTCATTTTCCTGCCTGTTAACAAGCTCCTGCCGGATGTTGTCGTGAACCGGGCATTCCTTTGTCGCTATGAACCGGGTTGCCATCATGACCCCTTCGGCGCCGAGCGTAAGGGCTGCGGCCATGGTTTTTCCGTTCGCGATCCCGCCCACGGTCACGACCGGGATATTGAGCGCTTCGGCCATGCGTGAAGTGAGCACCATGGTCGTCACATCATCATTAAGGGGATGGCCCCCCTCCTCTATACCTGCCGCATACACGCCGTCATAACCCACGCTCTGGGCATGCAGCCCATGCCGCACCGAGCCGAGCTTGTGGAAAAGCCTGACCCCGGCCTTTTTCAGCATTTCAATGTATTCCATGCCGCAGGCTTTATCAATGGGCGTGCCTGATATTTCAAGTCCGGCGACCTTTTCCTCGGCGCAGACCCTGAGATACATTTTATGGGCCTCAGGCCCAATATGTACCGACGGCAGAATGGTCACATTGACCATAAACGGCTTGTCAGTGAGCTTTCTCGTCTCCTTTATGGCATTGCGGAAATCTTCTTCAGTGGGATAATTCGCCGCGGTAAGGTTTCCCAGGCCTCCCGCGTTCGAAATTGCCGCGCACAGCTGCGGAACGCAGAGCCAGTACATGGCGCCGCATATTATAGGGTATTCAACCCCGAACATTTCAGTAATTTTGGTTTTGATCATCGCTGCCTCCTTACAACCAGTTATTATACCTGTTGATATTTATTTCTTGACCTTTTAACATAACATTGTTATGTTTGTCAAGAGATTAATTAAAATTTGAGGTAAATCAATGTTTCAGAACCTTTTCAGTCCCATAACCATCAACAGCGTTGAAATTAAGAACAGAATTGCATATCCGTCTCTGGGCCTTCTCTACTCCTATGACGGAAAGTTTAATGACCGATATTATAATTTTTACCGGGAACGCGCAAAGGGCGGCTGCGGCCTGGTCACGGTCGGCCCGGTCGGATTCAACTCCGTGGGAAGCGGCCTGGTCACGCTCCAGCTCAATGATGACAGCGCCATTCCGGGATTTAAAAAGGCGGCTTCAATTATCAAAGACGAAGGAGCGGCGGCCTGGGTTCAGATATTCCACGCGGGCGCCTATTCATACTCGAAACTGATCACCGGCGAGACCCCGGTAGCCCCTTCTCCCATATACTCAAAGTACAGCAAGCAGATACCCAGAGAAATGACCATTGAGGAAATAAAAGAGACCCGGGAGCAATTCGTTAACGCGGCGCTCAGGGCAAAAGAAGCCGGGTTTGACGGTGTTGAAATAATCGGCTCGGCAGGATACCTGATCACCCAGTTTCTCTCACCCCTGAAGAACCACCGCACTGATGAGTACGGAGGCTCGTTTGAAAACAGGACACGCTTTGCCAGGGAAGTTATAGAAATGATGCGGAAGGCGCTGGGGCCCGGTTACCCCATTACCATCAGAATGGCGGGAAACGACTTTGTTCCGGAAAGCAACACGGACATTGAAACAGCAAAGATCGCCCGCGTTTATGAAGAGGCCGGCATTGACGCGATCAACGTCACCGGAGGCTGGCACGAATCAAGGGTCCCGCAGCTTTACATGGAAGTGCCCCGGGGCGGCTTCGCCTTCCTCGCTGCGAACATCAAGAAGGAAGTCTCGGTGCCGGTCATGGCCTCGAACAGGATACCGGACCCCTTTACCGCGGAACAGATATTAAAGGACGGCATGGCTGACATGATCAATCTCGGCCGCGTGCTCATCGCTGACCCCTTCTGGCCGGAAAAGGCCCAGCAGGGCAGAGTGGATGAAATCCGTCCCTGCGTTTCATGCGGCCAGGGATGCGCCGATGAACTCTTCAGCGGCAGGGCGGTCTACTGCCTGGCCAATCCGCGCGCGAGCTTTGAAGGTGAACGAAACATCATCAAGACGAAGTCACCGAAAAAGATCATGGTCATCGGCGCCGGCCCCGCGGGACTGGAAGCGGCAGTGACCGCGGCAATGGCTGGCCACGAGGTGACCGTTTACGAAAAATCGGACGATATCGGCGGGCAGCTGTGGCTCGCGGGAACCCCGCCCCACAAACAGGAGCTCTGGGAACTGGTGCGCTACTATGAGGCCATGCTGGATAAGTATAACATTGACGTGGTACTGGAAAAAGAAGTTGACCTGAACTTCATACGGGAGCAGAATCCCGACCATGTGATCGTTGCCGAAGGAAGCCGGCCCATGGTCCCGCCCATCAAGGGGATTGATGACCCGTCAGTTATCTCTGCGTGGGAACTTCTGGAAAAAGACCCGAAAATCGGGTCAAAAGTCGCCGTCATCGGCGGAGGGGCTGTCGGGCTTGAAACAGCTGAATTCATTGCCGCAAAAGGGACCGTGTCAGGGGAGATCGCGAGCTTTCTCTTTAAATACAATGCAGAAAGCCCTGAACGGCTCAAAGAGCTGATGAAAAAAGGGACCAAGGAAGTGTCCGTTTTTGAAATGATGCCCAAGGCCGGCGCAGGAGTGGGGAGATCGACGAAATGGATACTTATGAGCAATGTAGACAGGTACAACATTGATATAATCACCGAAGCGAAGGTTCTGTCAATAAACAATGGTGTTGTCGCGTATGAAAAGGATGGATCGGTACACGAAATGAAATTTGACACGATCGTCAACGCGGCGGGGTCACGGTCGGTGCGGACTATAGCTGACGCGATTGAAAAAAGCGGCATCCCCCACACGATTATCGGCGATTGCGTCAAACCGAGGCAGATAAACAGCGCCATCCATGAAGGCTTTCTCGCGATCCTGGAACTTGAAGGAAAATCATAAGCGTTAATGAAAAAAAAATCCCGGCCGATTCTGATCACGCTGAACCTGCTTGCCTGCCTCTGTTTCCCGCTGGCTGCATCAGCGTCCCCGGTGAAAGTTGAAACCGGACTGTCGGTCGAATGGCTTTCCGGTTTCACCATGTACCAGATCGGCGGGGAATTTTCCTACAGCGACGGTTCAAGCGGTTCAATGTGGTTTCCCCTGAGCGAACTGGTCTTTCCCACAAACGTATTCATGACCACGGTAAGCCTGGAGATGACCGTGGTTGACGCGTTTATCATAGGCGGCAAATTCAAACACAACAACCTGTTTGGCGCTCACGACGTTAACACGTACGCGGGAAAAATGCAGGATTCAGACTGGGGGTACTTCTATCTCGCCACTAACGGGGCCTTCTGGGCCCGGACCGACAGTCTTGACGTTTTCTCAGAAAGCAAAGCATACCTCACCGCTGCTGAAGCGAATTTCAGCTTCGGATACCGGGTGATAAACAAAGAACACATCACCTATGATATCAGCATCGGGTTTATCTATCAATCCTTTGATTACGAGATACGGGACCTTGACCAGTGGTATCCCTCGTATTCACAGTACTCGGATTATCTCTCACAGCAATACAGCTACCATATTTATCGATCCGGGGAAATACTCACTTACAGGGTTGAATATTTCATACCCACGATTGGAACCACCCTGGACGTGATGCTGAATAATCTAATTTTAACTTTTTCGCTGGGCTTTTCTCCCTGCGCATGCGCCAGGGACACGGATGACCACCTGCTCAGATATAAGCTGAGTGAAGGAGAAACATTCGGCTTTGCGGTTTTTTCTTCCCTTTCCCTTGACTATCAATTAAAAAAATTTGTCGCCCTGGGCATATTCGCTCAACTCACGACCGTATACACTGAAGGCGAACAGCACCAGGAACAGTACAGGACCTACAACGGTACGGCCAAAGGTGACATCGGGACAATTGAAAACAGGATTATCTCCAGACAGGTCTCTCTCGGGCTGCGTCTCTCGTTTACTTTTTGACCGTTCTGCCGGCAGAAAACATCATCCATTTTTATAATCTTTTTAACTCACCGCCGCGATAAAATTATTCGATAATCTATACATAGACCTGTCCTAATTCCGGGGGAGATACATGAAAAGACTGATCGGTTTAATTTTTATCTCTGCACTGCTTCTCATTAGTGTTGAGGCGCGCGCGTTTCTTTCACAGCGGCTCCAGTGGTGGAAGGTTCACAGTGCCAGACTTGACCAGGAACAGGAACGCACGGCCAAAAACCGGTCAATAGACCCTGCAGTAACCGAATTGCTGAAAAAACAGCAGGATGGCGCACGGGAAATTCTCTCAGTTTTCGACAGGGCGCTGGGGGGGACGGCAAACCTTACACAAATCAAAAAAACGTTCTCTGCGGAAGAGCTATCAGAAATAACAAAAGCGACAACTGAACCGCTTCTCAACCTTGCCTTGCTTGAACTGCTGGTAAACCAGAGCGGTGACCGGAAAAACATTGCAGCCGTACAGACTCTATTTACGAAGCATCTCGCCGCGCTTTCCTTACAGGCAGGAAGTGCCGCCCCGGCCCACAGCTGCGGGATTATCACCCGGAGCATATCCCCTGAAGAATGGAAAATCATCACCGCTGAGCATTATCTGTGCTCGATCCTTGAACACGGGGATGACGTGCTTCGCGAGATACAGAATGCGGTCAACGCCTCACTTGCCGAAGAAATGAACAAAATCGGAAAAACAACCCGGTCCCGGATTGAAAGCATGGCAATAAGCGAAACCCTGTCCCTGCTCGCACAAAAAATTCCGCCCGAAATCGAAACTGAACCGGTAGCGACGACAAACACCTCATGGTACTGGAAAAAAATCACCGGCGATCTCAATAATTTTGTGACCGCGAAAAATGAACTCGATGCCCTCATGCCCGACGAAGGAAAAAAAACATGTGCCCCTGTAAACCCTCTTACGGCTGTGGTGGAACTTGAGCGCCTGATTTTCGACAGGCGCCAGAAAGACATCCTTCAGCATGCAAAAAGCACCTTCCCCGCGCAGAGCGAATCGGACTATCATTCCATCCCGACGGAATCGAACATAGAATCGCTGCTTTTAAAAATCAACACCATGCGCAAGAGCAGGACCGGCAGTATCACCGGAAGGGAAACGCAAGATTTCTTTGATGATTTCCGCAAAGACCTGGACACAGCCATTGATGCGAAATTTTCGTATGTCAAAAAATACCTTGAAGAAGAAAAAAAGACACTTCTTCCGCAAAACGCACAAGCTGGCCATGATTCCGATGCTGTTAAGGAAAACGCCGGGAAATGCCTCCTCGCGCTTGAATATGTTTCAGCCGTTGAAAAGCAGGTGCGCGATTATGCTGACGCGTCATATTCTTTCGCGGAATGGCTTTACCGGAAAACACAAAGAGAAAACATCCATATCGCAAGCACCTACCGGTATGGCATTGAAAAAAACGGGCAGTATGTGGCCCTGCTTCAAAAAATAATCGGCGGATGTTCGGACATGGCTGCATGGGAAAACGAAAAGCTCCATTCGCGCTACTCCGTCGCGGTGAACAGGTCATCCAACCTGGTCAGGTTCATTGACTCCGCGCTGTCACCTGACATGGAATCGCTCAGGGCCCTTTCGGCAAAAGAAATCAGGGAATGCAGAACACTGAAACATGAGTTTCACCTTGCAGCGCAGAATTCGCTTGTTGAAATAAACCGGCTGCACCAGGATTACATTAAAAGAAAAAGCCAGGCGTCAACCCTGATGAGAAACAGCGCCACCGACCTTAAAGAAAAAATCGCGCAGGTTGAAATCGATCATTTTTGCGCGACCGCGCAGCAGTTCGCCGATGCCTATGATAGATTCCACTACGATGAAGACGCCCTGTCGTCTTACCGCGAAACCTATACCCGGCTCAGGGCCGTGGCCGCGAAAGGGACGGAAGATCCCGACCTGAACAGGGCCCTGATAACAAGGACCCTTATTCCGCTGTGCGCCGATTTCGATGAAAAAAAATTCATCCTCGAGAGGAACACGAAAAAATTCATCCAGAAGGAATGCGAGATAGCGCTGGCGAGGATCTCAACCATGCTGAAATTTTACCGGCGCCAGGGGATTTCAATAGAGATCTCTCCCCTGCAGGAAGAAATCGATTCCATTAAATCCATAATCTCCCGAAAGCGCGCGGCAACAATAGCATCATGGAAAATGAATGAGTTCAACTATCATGAGGTGGACGCGAAAGCCTGCCAGGAACTCGCGCGCATCGCGCGCTACGCGGCATTTAAAAAAAGCAAGGATTCACCGGAAAAAGAGAAGCCCAACAGGACCGTTACGGTACCCGGGAGTGAAATCTCTTTTCACCTGCCGGGCTCATGGGTCGAAACCGAACCGGGGCAGGTTGACAGTATCAAAGGGATGGTTGCCGCCTACAGCAATTCACTTCTCGGGTCTTCCATTGAGGTCTCGCTTGTCACGGATGATCATAAAAACGCTCAGGAAATTTCTGCCGAGTGGATCAGGAAAGAGGGCATGCGGCTGATCAGGGGAAAATGGATAAACAAAGACGGGTTGTATTATTACTGGGGCCTCGCAAAAGAGGGAAAGATGAAAATTATCGAGACCTACGCCGCAAAGCACAACAGCAAGGTGATCATCATTACCGGGGAAACGACCAGAGACCGGTATGCAGAATTCAGCCGGGCCCTGGGGCACATGATCAATTCCCTTGAATTTTAAGAAAACAGCTCTGACCAGCTTCCCCGGATCGTGGGAAGGGAAAGGGCCCTGTTCAGCAAATCAATAAATTCAGTCCGGGGGATGCCCCGCGCTCCCATGCTTTCAAGATGAGAGGTATGCACCTGGCAGTCAATGAGAGGAAAATTTTTTCCCTGAAGCCGGTTTACCAGGGTTATAAAGGCCGCCTTTGAAGCATTGCTTTCCCGGGAAAACATGGACTCGCCGAAAAAACATCCCCCCAGAGAAACTCCGTAAAGGCCGCCCGCGAGTTCCCCGTCCTTCCACGCCTCAACGGAATGCGCATACCCCATGCGGTAAAGGTCCACATAGGCGCTGAGCATTTCCCCGGTGATCCAGGTCCCGTCATGGCCCCGCCTGGGCTCCTTGCAGCCGTTTATGACATCCTCGAAGGCCCGGTCAAAAGTGATATCGAAATGATTTCTCCGGAAGACCTGGCGCATGGTTCTGGACACTCTGAGCTCATCAGGGAAGAGGACAAACCGCGGATCAGGGGACCACCAGAGAATAGGGTCACCCTGTGAATACCAGGGGAAGATACCCAGGGAATACGACATGAGCAGACGTTCAGGGGAAAGGTCGCCGCCAACGGCGAGGATCCCGCTTGGATCTGCCAGCTCAACGGGCGGAAAAATAATTTCATCACTAAGAGCGAAAATGGGCATACATCTCGTCCATTGATTTAATCATCCCTCAAACAGGGAACTTCCAGTATTATCCGGCAATCGCGATCGTTGACAAGAACATTTTATTGATTGACGCAGCCTCCCGGGTAATATAACAGGATTGCCTGTTGCCTGCAACAAAGAACACTTGTGAAGGTGAGCATGCCCGTTGAGATAAAACTGATCCTGTTCCAGTCAATGGTTATCATACCCTTTCTCGCCGGATTCATCATGAAAAAACAGATCGGAGAACCGGCCCTTGTTTCAAAAAAAATTGTCATGATAAATATCGTGGTGGTTGACCCGCTTATCGTGTTCTGGAGCATCTGGGGACTTGACCTGTCGGGCGACCTCGTCTTTCTTCCGCTCGCCGGGATCATTCTCTCAGTAGCGGGGTTCATTCTCGGGAATATAGGCAATTCATTCATCAAGCTCAAAAGCACCGCGAAAAAGACCTATTTGATCAGCTCATCGCTGGCTAATCACGGCTTCACCATGGGAGGATTTATCTGCTATCTTCTTGCAGGAGAAAAAGGCCTGGGGCACGCGGCAATATTCGTGTCATACTTCCTGCCGTTTGTCTTCACGGTGGTGTTCCCCTACGCGGGGAAAAAAGAAAGCCACGGGATATTTACCATATCGTATCTGAAAAAACAGTTCATCAGCCTGAAGAACATGCCCCTGTACGCGGTTATCGCAGCACTCCTGTTTCATGGAGCAGGAACGGCAAGGCCGGAACATGCGTTGTTCCCGATCGACCTGCTGATCTTCGTATCAGTCGCTCTCTATTATTTTTCACTGGGGATGACATTCAGCGCCGGCGACCTGCGCGGGGCCTGGAAAGAAAAATTATCACTGGCCGCGATAAAATTCGTGCTGCTTCCTGCGGGGACCTGGCTTGTGTTAAACCTTACCAGCATTGCCCCGGACATTAAAAATATTATTCTGATCCAATCATTTATGCCCGCGGCGATTTACTCGGTTGTTACCTCGGTGCTGTATGACCTGGACACACCCCTGGCGTCAGGCCTTTTCGTGGTCAACACGATCACATTTATTGCAGCGCTGCCCGTGATAATTTTTCTGGCGTTCACCTGATGAGCGAGCCCTTTTCAATTCACGAACCCATCACGAACGGTCAGTTCATCAATTGATTCATTCGATCCAGCAATCTAGGAATCGAACATGCTGAACACGGCCTCGGCCATGAGGCGGTACCCTTCAACAGTGGGATGGACTCCATCCCATTGCACAAGGGATGCATGGTCGACCCCGTTTTTCACCGCCTGCTCCCAGTACTGGTGAACTGCAACCAGCGGAATTTTTTCCGCGGATGAAACGCGCTGCAGCGCATCGTAATATTTCTGCGCGTACCGGTATTCGTCTTTATCAGCGATGTAAACCGAGGTGAGAAGCACCGGCTCGGCTTCAGTGTCGTTTTTAATGGATTGAACTATGGATGATATCTGTTCATGAAAAATATTCAGCGGAACGCCCATAAAAGCGTCATTTAACGCGAACTGAACAAAAACTAAATCCGGGTCCTGGTCAATCACATCCCAGGCAAGGCGGTGCAACCCTCCGGCAGCGCTATCCCCGGGAACGCCCCTGTTAATTATTTTCACCCGTGATGTCGGGAATTTGTTGCCAAGCATCTCACCGAAAAAGTCCAGGTATCCTTTACGCGCCATCCATCCCTGCGTTAGTGAATCCCCGAAGCCTATAATTGCGACGTCTTTGCCGCTGTGCAACTTCTCTATCGTTTTTACCGGAACCATGCGCTCACTCCCTTCTAAAAAATCCCTGTACGGTCACTTTAATAAACAAACTTGTGTTATTATCCATACATTTTAATATCTATATATATTAAGGGCACCTCTAAAAATCAGGTTTTTTCATTAATTGAAAAATGATAAAACCTGATTTATCCAATGGTTGTGCCCACAAGGGAACATCCGAAATGTAATTTATAGAGGTTCCCTTAATATAATTTTTTCAGCCGTATATTATGAATATTGATATAATCATTATTATATATTATAAAAAAACTGAATATATTAAAAAAATTTAAATATTTCTATTGATTTTGTTTCATAGTTATCATATTATCATTGCATATCTCTTTTTTTCATAAAATTATAATTTTTTTATCATCCTTTTTTGCATCCGTACATAAAAATATGAGTAATAACTCATTATAGTATAACAAATGTTGAGCCAATGATCATAGTTGCGAATTTGTTCACTATGGTCATTCCCTCACATGCCGCCCAAAGCATTATAAAAGGGGGAGACAATGAAAATTGAAATCACCATTCTTGGTTTACTTATGGAAGAAAACCTCTATGGTTATGAAATCAAGAAAAAAATCGTGGAACGGCTCGAAGATTACGTGGATATAAAATTCGGGTCAATATATTACGCGATAAAAAAAGCGGTGGACAATGGCTGGGTAAAAAGGGTCGGCACAGAAAAAGAAAGCGGCAATCCCGAACGGTATATTTATGAAATACTGCCTTCTGGAAAAAAGCATTACAAAAAACTGCTCAAACACTACTTTAATCAGAATTTAATTCATTTCGACATAGACATCGTGCTCATGTTTTTCAAGTTTCTTGCTGATGACCAGAAAGAACAGTTCGTTGAAGAAAGGCTGAGTCTGATAAAAGAAAAAATTGAAGCGATAAAAATCAAAATTGAGGATGAGAAAAAAATTCCTGAAGAAAAATCATATCTCAACGTATTGACCTATCTCGAACATCACCTCAAAGCAGAATTTTCCTGGCTTAAATCTTTGAAAAAATAACCATCATGCATCATCATCAGAAAGGAGGTCTTCAAGAAAAGAGGCCTCCTTGCCCTTGACTGCCGCGGAGAGTTCCCGTTTAAACAGGGCGAAATCCTTTCGTGTCTTTTCAAGCTGGGAAGGCTTCTTCCCCTCCTCCTCTTCTTTGAGAGAAGATTCGACAAGAGATCTGTTTATGCTTCTTATCTTGACAATATTGTAATAATGCCGTTTTGCCAGCGCCATGGCAATGCTTTCGAGAACCTCCTGCTGTTTTTCAGCAACATAGCGCAGGTCTTCTTTTTTAATTCGGGTGACTACGACATTGTTCTTCGCCTTGAGCGTGGCAGTCCTCTTCTCGCCGAGAAGGAGCGCCATTTCGCCGAAAACAGTGCCCGAATCTTCAATGGTCGCCACCTTGTTCCCCTTGAGCAGAACATCAATGGCGCCTGATTCAAGAATGAACATTTCATTGCCCGTTGTGTCTTCCTCGCAAATAACATCCCCCCTCTCATACTCGACGAGCTTGTCGGCAAGGTTCTTCGTGGCGGTTATTTTAACCGGTTCGGCAGATTTTGAAAACGCTTCGCCGCGTTTATAGGTAAGGTTTGTCTCATGCGTTTTCAGAAGCTCCTTAAGCCATGGCAGCTTTCTTTTATCATACTCGGAGCGAATCCGCTCAACAGCGGCGTAAAACTCGATTGAAAGCTCCCGGGTCTTCTTTTCGTCACCTTCAAGCAGGGAAATATTGGCATTGATGATGTTGTTTGACAGCAGCACCTGGCGGGCGATGACCATTGACACATTCAGTGAAATGGAATAATTTTTAAGCCCCTGAATAATTTTTTCCGGGGCCATCTTTTTCAGCGAGCTTCCGCCTTCGGCAACCGCGGTTTCAACCCGGAGCGCGTCGGTCCCGAGCTTCTCCCTCATGATGATTTCAGTAGCGCCCACGATGAGGTTCTTTCCGCTGATCGCATATTTGTCGGCAGTCGAGGCGTAAAAAAAGATACGTCCCTCATTAAGAAAAAAAGCTGAAGCGGGTTCAGCGTCAACATTATAGAGTTTGATGAATGTTCCGGCCATTTCTGTATCAGAGAATTTTTTTAATAATATTCAATAAATCATCCTTATCAAACGGTTTTGTCAGGAAGGCCACAGCCTTTATGTTCTTTTCATGCATTTTTATGGTATTCTCATTCAGCGCGGAAACAACGATCACCCTGGCCTGAGGATCAAAATCAATGATTTCCTTAACGGCAATTATGCCGTCCTTGCCTCCCATGGTAATGTCCATGGTGACCAAATCGGGCTTTGAGAACTTGTACGCCTTGACGCCGTCGGCCCCGTTGTCAGCCTCGTCAATTATCGTATGTCCTCCTTCCTCGAGGGCCTGGCGAATTATCCTTCTCATGAACTTTGAGTCATCAACAATTAAACACCGTGCCATATTCCAATCCTTCAGTCAAATGTAGATGTCATAATCACGCTGTGAACATTGTATGAAATTAAGTTTGACATATCAATAACTTTATTGGTAACTATTCTGCTATTTTATCATGAATACCTCCCAAAAACAAGTAATTGAAAAGACTATATCCGCCGTGGGCAGGGCAATTAATTCCTACGGGCTTATCAGTAACGGCGACCGAATAGCGGTGGCCCTTTCCGGGGGGAAGGACTCCCTGGTGCTCCTGGAAACGCTCGCGCTGAGGAGGAAAAGGCTCCCCATCGATTATGACCTCATCGCGGTCCATGTATCGGTTGAACAAGGCTTTTATGATGTTGACCGGGACTATCTGGACAGTTTCTGCGCGGGCCTGAATGTTCCGCTGGTGATAAAAAGAATTTCAGTTGAAGCGCCTGATCCTTCCCGCGGACAGGCCTGTTTCATCTGCTCCAAAAAGCGGCGAGGCCGGCTTTTTCTTGCCGCTGAAGAAAACAGGTGCAGAAAGCTGGCGCTGGGGCACCACCGGGACGACGCGATTGAGACCCTGCTCATGAACATGGCCTTTAACGGCACCATCAGCTCAATGCCTCCCCGGCTCCCGGTTTTTAATGCCGGTATGGAAATCATCCGCCCGGCTATTCTTCTTTCAAGGGACGAAATCCGCCGGTACGCTGAAATAAAAAAATTCCCGGAACAGAAAAAGACATGCCCGTACGGGGAAAACACCAGGCGCGAGGATATAAAAAAAATCATCGCCGGGCTTGAAAAAATCAACCCCAAAGCGAAAGGAAGCATCTTTAAAGCGATGTCGAACATTCACGAGGAATACCTTCTGCCCTGCCTCAGTGATAAAATCCCGAAGGATAGTTGACACAACAGGAGCCCTGTGAGAAAATTAAGGCGACAATAATCAACATTTCATTAAAAAAGGTGGCAGAATGAAAATTAAAGGATTGGCACTCTCTCTTGCTGTGGTTATCGGAGCATCAGTGTGTTTCAGCTCATGCCAGAAAATTGAAGAATACATTAATGAAAAAAAAGAACAGGCCCAGGAACTGACTGACAAGGCAAAAAGCGGGGCGCTTGACGTTATCGACGAGGGGAAAGAAAAAGTGGAAAAAGGGGCCGATGCCCTGAAATAAAACTATATATCTTTCGAGCGGACGTCCGGCCTGCTGTTGATCGACCGGGCGGCCAGGGCCGCGGATGAAAACGCCCACTGAAGATTGTAGCCGCCGGTATCACCGTCTACGTCCATGACCTCGCCCGCGAAAAAAAGGCCGGGGACCAGGCGCGATTCCATGGTCCTGCTGTTTATCTCACCGGTTGCAACACCGCCGCGCGTTACCATTGCTTCATCAAAGCCGCCACGTCTTTTCACGGTAAACGGGTACTCCGCGGCCAGGCCCGCGATGCGGACCCTCGTCTCCCTGTTCAGGTGTGAAAGCCTCAGGTCAGGGGGGACGTCATGCAGCGCCAGGACCGTTCCCGCGACGCGTTCGGGCATGCCGCAGCCGGCAAGAATATTTTTCACCGTTCTTTTCCCCTGCGACGATGTCTGTTCAATTAGAAGCCGGTCGAAATCATCCGCGCTGTTACAAGGGGCCAGCGCGACCTTCAGCGTATCACCCGGAAGGACGTATCTGCTGTAATCAAGAATGCCCGGGCCCGAAAGGCCGCGGTGGGTGAACAGAACATCCCCCCTGGTTTTCCCGATTTTTTTACCGTGCCGGTAATGCGCCACGAGCGCGCCGGGCAGTGATATGCCCGAGCAGTCCGCGAACCCGTAATCCTCTGGATACACCGGCACCAGGGCCGGCGCGGCTTCGGCGATGGAGTGGCCGAGAGAGCGAGCCAGGACATAACCGTCGCCGCTTGACCCGGTGCCCGGATATGACGCGCCTCCTGCCGCGATGACCAGCGCCCGCGAACTGCAAGAGCCGGTGCCGGCGCTGACGATAAACGTCCCGTCCTGCCGGGTGGCCGCGGTAACCGCGCACCCGGTGCGGACCTCGACCCTGCAAGCCCGGCATTCGCTGAGAAGCACACCGAGCACATCCGCCGCGCGCAATGACCGGGGAAAAATTTTTCCTCGGTCGTCCTCGATCATGGGAAGGTTCCGGCGGGTGAAAAAATCAACGAGCGCTTCACCGGTAAAACCGAAAAGGGCCGGCCTGACAAAATTCGCCTTTCCGCCATAGTGCTCAAGAAAATCATTCACGGGTCCGGAATGGGTCAGGTTGCACTGGCCCGAACCGGTGAGCAGGAGCTTTCTGCCCGGGTTCTGTTTTTTTTCCAGAACAAGCACCGGCCCGGGTTCACGGGCGCAGTTCAGCGCGCAGAACAGGCCCGCGGGCCCGCCGCCGATTATGATCACTGAATATTCTTTCATGCTGTCCACGCGATAGACCGCCTCATAATGGTTACCACGCATGTAACCCGGGCCGCGCACCGGTGGCAATAACATTTTATATTGTGCGGGCAGAACTGTTTCATCTTTACGCGGCGAAATAATTTGTTCTTGAAATATAGGCCACCCGCGCGCAGTGTATCACGGAACGCGGCCGCATGCCGCGAAAAAACCAGGCCGGAACAGGTATACCATGCCATACAGAAACCTCGGCGAATTCATCGCAAAGCTCGAAGAGCTCAATGAGCTGAAACGCATACGGGCTGAAGTCGACCCCGTGCTTGAAGTCACCGAAATCGCGGACCGCGTGAGCAAAACAGGCGGCCCCGCCCTGCTGTTCGAAAACGTCAAAGGGTCGCCCTTCCCCCTGCTGATCAACGCGTTCGGAAGTTTCACGCGCATGCGGCTCGCGCTGAACTGCACCGGCTTTGACGAGATCGGCGAGCGCATTGCCGGGCTGCTGAAAATACAGCCGCCTGCGGGCATCCTTGACAAAATAAAGACACTCTTCACCCTCAAGGAGATCGCCTCATACGCGCCCAGGACCGTAAAAAAGGCCCCCTGCCAGGACGTGGTCTACACCGCTGAAAGCGCCGGGGGGACGAAGCTCCTCGACCTGCTCCCGATTCAGACGTGCTGGCCCGGTGACGGCGGCCCGTTTATCACCCTGCCCCTGGTCGTGACAAAGGACCCGGAATCGGGCATTCAGAACCTGGGCATGTACCGCATGCACAAGTACGGCGCGGCCCAAACAGGAATGCACTGGCAGTACAACAAGGACGGCGCGCGGCATTTTGAAAAACACAAAAAAGCGGGAACACGGATGGATGTTGCCGTGGCCCTGGGGGGCAGCCCCGCAGTGACGTACGCGGCAACGGCGCCCCTTCCCCCTGACATCAATGAGCTGATGTTCGCCGGGTTTCTCGAGTCCCGGGCCATTGAAACCGTAAAAGGAAAAACGGTCGACCTTCTGGTTCCGGCCGAATCGGATTTCGTCATCGAGGGCTACGTCGACCCCGGCGAAGAGCGCGTTGAAGGCCCGTTCGGCGACCATACCGGCTTCTACTCGCCGGCCGACATCTACCCCGTATTCCACGTGAGCTGCATTACCGCGCGCAAAGACGCGGTGTACCCGTCGACCATCGTGGGCAAGCCCCCCATGGAGGACTGCTACATGGCAAAGGCGACCGAGCGCATATTTCTTCCGGTCATGAAACTCATCGCGCCCGAAATCGCCGACATCAACCTTCCCATGGAAGGGGTGTTCCACAACTGCGCCCTGGTTTCGATTGACAAAAAGTACGCGGGCCAGGCGAAAAAAGTGATCAGCGCGCTCTGGGGCATGGGGCAGATGGCGTCGACCAAGTGCATCTGCGTCTTTGACAGCGACATCGACCTTGCCGACTACGGCACCGTTTTATGGAAGCTTCTGAACAATGTCGACCCCGGACGCGACTTTCTCTACTCGCAGGGGCCGCTTGACGCGCTTGACCACTCGGCCTCATACCCGAACTTCGGGGGCAAGCTCGGCATCGACGCCACGCGCAAAACGCGCGAAGAGGGCATGGGAAGGGAATGGCCGGACGAGATCAGCATGTCAGGGTCCGTCATCGACCTGGTAACGCGGAGGTGGCATGAATATGGACTTTAAAAAATTCGCAGACCTGATCATGATCGAGCAGACGACCTTCGCGCTGCCCTTTGCCTATATCGGCATACTCTTCGCCGGAGGGGGATCACTCTCCCAGTGGCTATGGGCGACCGTGGCGCTGGTCGCGGCCCGCACCGCGGGCATGAGCTTCAACAGGGTCCTTGACGCGGGCATCGACGCAGAGAACCCGCGCACCGCTGACCGCCTCATCCCCAGGGGAGAAGTGTCGAGGTTTTCGGTGTGGAGCATGGGCATCGGGTTCTCGGTGATGCTCATCTTCGCGGCGTACATGCTGAACACGCTGGTGTTCCACCTCTCCTTCGCAGCAGTGGCGATGCTGTTCAGCTATTCGCTGTTCAAGCGCTTCTCTTCAACGTCCCACTTTTATCTCGGCATGGTCGAGGCAGCCGCACCGATCGGGGGATACCTCGCGGTAACGGGAAGCTTTGAGATGCTTGCCTTTCTTCCCGGCGCGGCGATCTTCTTCTGGATCGCGGGCGTTGACATCCTTTACGCGGTTCAGGACATCGAATTCGACAAGAGCCGGGGGCTGCATTCCATACCGGTCCGCATCGGAAAAGAAAGATCACTGACGCTCTCGGCCTTTTGCTACACGCTCTCGATCGCCGCTCTCATCTTCGCGGGCTATGCTGGGGACATGACAAGCCTGTACTGGATATCGCTCATTGCCGTTGCCGGGATATTCCTGCGCCAGCAGGGGCTCGCGCAGCGCGACAGCACCCCCTATGAGGACCGCATAAAACAGGTGTTTGCCATCAACCGCTTTGTCTCACCGGCAATCTTTATCGGCACCCTTGCCGACGTGCTGGCCCGGCTGTACCTGTAATATCAGGGAACAAATCTCTGCGCTATGGGAATTCGCCTTCCGATGCCGAAGGCCTTGGTGGTCACCTTGATCCCGGGAGCGGCCTGAAGGCGTTTGTATTCATTGATGTTCACCGCCCGCAGAACGCGGCGCACCGTTTCCGGGTCGAACCCCGCGGCGATGATCTCCTGGGACGACTTCCGGTCTTCAATATACATCTCGAGAATAGCGTCCAGTATATCATAGGGAGGGAGCGAGTCCTGGTCTTTCTGGTTCGGCCTGAGTTCCGCAGAAGGCGGCTTGTCGATGGTGGCGGTCGGGATGATTTCACCGTTCCGGTTGATGTGCCGTGAAAGGGTATACACCAGGGTCTTGGGCAGGTCGGAAATGACCGCCAGGCCGCCGGACATGTCACCGTACAGGGTGCAGTACCCCATTGCCAGCTCCGACTTGTTTCCCGTGGTGAGCAGCAGCGCGCCGGTCTTGTTGCTCACTGCCATAAGCAGGTTGCCCCTGATGCGCGCCTGGATGTTCTCCTCGGTAACGTCCTCGGGCAAGCCACAAAACAGGGGCGCGAGGTCTTCGCGAAAGCGGTCAAAGAGCCCTTTGATCGGGATCTCCTCAATGCGGATGCCAAGGTTTTTTGCCAGCGCGACCGAATCATCCACGCTTCCGCGTGACGAATACATTGACGGCATGGTTATTCCGGTAACGTTTTCAGGCCCCAGGGCCTCAACCGCTATCGCCGCGGTCAGCGCTGAATCGATCCCGCCGCTCAGGCCGATGATGACCTTTGAAAAGCCGCACTTGCGCACATAATCGCGCACCCCCATGACCAGCGCGCGCCTGACATCCTCAATTTCATCATCTTCGACCTCAACGGGAACCGGGCGCTCATCGTCAAGAATGAAGAAATCCTCTTCGAAGCCCCTGCCCCTGCCGATCAGCCGTCCCCCTGAATCAAAGCACAGGCTGTTTCCGTCAAACACCAGGCTGTCGTTGCCGCCGGCCTGGTTCACATACATTACCGAAACCTTATACTCGCGCGCCAGGCGTGAAAGCATTTCCCGCTTCGCCCTGTTCTTGCCCTTGACAAAAGGCGAGGCGGAAATATTGATTATCAGGTCTGCGCCCCTGTCAGCAAGGACGCGAACCGGGTCAGCGTCGTAACGGCGCATCTCCATATACCTGCTCTCGCTGAGAAAGAAAACGTTCCAGATGTCCTCGCACAGGGTCACGCCGATCTTCCTGCCCATAAAGGGGATCACCTCATGGGAGCGGGCATGGGAAAAATACCGGAGCTCATCAAAGACATCATAGGTGGGCAGAAGGGTCTTATAGGCGCGATGTTTTATTTCACCGTCAGCCATAAATGCCGCTGCGTTGAAGAGCAGGGGAGGACGCTCGATGTCGGCATCCACATAACCGCACAGTACCGCGATGCCCCGGGCCTCGCGCGCGATGAGTTCAATCGACTCAAGATTGTCCCTGATAAGCTTTCGGTTTTCCAGCATGTCAAGAGGAGGATAGCCTATGGTCGCCATTTCAGAAAAGATTGCCAGATCAGCGCCTTCATCCCTGGCCCTGCTGATGCCGCTTATGATCTTTTCCCTGTTTCCCTGGATGTCCGCTACTGTGGGATTTATCTGTATGATTGCCGTTTTCATTATACTTGTTCTCTGAAAATATCAGCATCATTATCCCCGCCGCTGCAGATGTCAATATTGTTTTCAGATACCGAAACCGGGAACAGTGCTCTGACCCCATAATTGTGCTCTGACCCCATAATTGTGCTCTGACCCCATAATTGTGCTCTGACCCCGCAATTATGCTCTGACCCCGGATTTCACCAGGAAAGCACTATTCCCGGTAAAAAATCATAGGCATTCAAGAAAATGTGTTGAAAAAAAAATGTTCCTTTTTAAGGTGGCAAAAACCTTTCTGCTAAAACCAGATTTTAGCAGTTTATTCCACAGGAAGGAGAAATCAATGAACAAGTATGAACTTACTGTTCTCTTGCGCCCAAAAGCAAGTGAAACACTTCTCGCAAAAGTCAAAGAAATACTGCAAAAATTCAATGTTACGGTGATTGAGGAACCTGCGAACTGGGGCCTGAAAAAACTCGCCTATGAGATCGATTCTGAAAGAGAAGCCTATTACTTCTTTGCCATTGTCGAAGCAGCACCTGAAGCGGTACAGAAAATCATCAATGAATTCAGGCTCATTCATGATATTCTAAGGTATCTTTTCGTTAAAATCGAAAAAACCAAAACAGCATAAGGAGCATTATTATGGCCGGAGATCTGAATAAAGTCATGCTGATAGGCCGATTGGTCAGGGACCCGGAACTTCGTTATACACCGAATGGGGCCTCTGTTGCCAGTTTTTCAATAGCCAACAACCGTACCTATGTTGCAAGCGGCGAAAAAAAAGAGATGGTTTCTTTTTTTAACTGCGTGGCATGGGGAAAAACGGCTGAATTCATCACCCAGTACTGCAAGAAAGGCAACCGTGTCGGTATCGAGGGACGGCTCCAGCAGAGAAGCTGGGAAGATCAGCAGGGGAACAAAAGGAACACGGTGGAAATCACGGTGGAAAATATCCAGAACCTCACGCCCAGGGACACGGGGTTTGATCAGCAGACAGAAAGCCCGGCTGCGGAACCGGATATACAGGGAAGCCCCGGTATCGACAACCCGTTCTCAGATGATGATATACCCTTTTAATTAATCCGCAGTTCCCGTACAGGGAACAAAGATATTGAGATATCGAACACAAGGAGAATAACCATGACAGATGAAATAATAAATAATGAAGAAGCGGCAGCTCCGGCTGTCGAGGAACAACAACCAGAAGAAAAACAGGCAGCTCCGAAGGAGCCGGTGAAAAGAGAAGGCCACGCGGGACCGCAGGGCTACAAACCCAGACCCAGGCAGCAGTATAAGGACAGGGATGACGATGGCAAAGAAGACAGGACACCCGGAGAACACCAGCATCGCTATCCGAAATTCAAAAAGAAAGTATGCAGGTTTTGCTTTGATAAAAATCTGGTAATCGATTATAAAGACACCAATACGCTGAACCGTTTCATCACGGACAGAGGAAAAATTCTGCCGAGAAGAGTCACGGGCACCTGCGCGAAACATCAGCGGCTCATTGCTGTTGCCATTAAACGAGCGCGGATCATTGCCCTGATCCCATTTGTCGAGAAATAAGTTGCAGTGGCATCAGCCCTGATAATATCCCTTGCCGGGTTTGCTCTTCTGGCAGGATCGGCATATATGTCTTATAAACTCCAGTGGTGGGCGCTTATACCGGCCCTTACCCTGGTCGCGGGAGCCGTTTCAGCGAATGTATTTTTCGGGGAACAGACCGCAGCGAATCTGGTTACTCCCGTTGTTCTTGGAACTGCGGGCGGTCTTTCAATCAGAAAAGAGGCGCCGCTGAAAACATATTTAATAACTGTCACCCTGATTCTGACAGTTATCATGAGTGGGAATTACTATTTTCTGCTTAAAAACAGAAATTTTGACCTGATTGAATATTCGCGATCTGAAGTCGCCATGATGCTGGAACAGAACAAGGCGCCTGAAGACCTGAGAAAAAACATTCTATCAGATTTCGACGAGTACAAGGAAACGATACGGGACATCATCCCCTTTCTTTTCTTTTTAAACGCCCTGTTTCTTTCACTGCTGACACATATCGGCCTGAAAGTATTCACAGCGCGGAATCCGGGAGAAAAAAAGACCGGCGGCCTTGAGAATTTCAGGCTCAACGATTTTATGATTCTTGTACTGATTGCCGGACTGGGGATTTTTTTACTGGTTGACAGCGTAAATTATCGTCTTATATACTCTCTAGGCCTGAACGCAATGCTGATTACAGCAGTCCTGTATGCACTCCAGGCCCTGGGTGTTATCAAGTTCATGATCATAAAAAGGGGGCTTCCGAATTATCTGTTCCCCCTGCTGTTCTTGATAATATTAATTCTTGGCATTGAGGTACTCGTATTCACTTCAGTGCTGCTCGCTGGATTCGGGACACTTGATTTCTGGGCTGATTTCAGAAAGCTCGGAGAAAATAATGAATTGAGGAGTTGAATAACATGAAAGTAATACTTCAAAAAGATATTCCTTCACTTGGAGATGCAGGAGATGTTAAGGAAGTAGCTGCCGGGTTTGCCCGTAATTATCTGATACCGAAAAAGCTGGTCATCGTCGCCAACGAATCAAGCAAAAAGGCAATGGATCACCAGAAAAGACTGATTAAAATCAAAAAAGAAAAAAAGAAAAAGGAAAGCGAAAAAATTGCGGGCAGCCTTTCAGGCATCAGTCTTACCTTTACTGCCCAGGTCGGTGAAGAAGACAAACTCTTTGGATCAATCACATCCATGGACATATCGGCAAAACTTGAAGAAATGGGATTCAAAATTGACAAGAAAAAAATACATTTAGAAGCGCCCATAAAAAAAGCGGGAGAATATGAAGTCCCGGTCAAACTGGCCGAAGGCCTTACTTCAAAGGTAAAAGTCATTATTCAAAAGGAACAATAGATGGCCCCGGACCGTCTTCCTCCGCAGGATATCGACACCGAATCAGCATGTCTTGCGGCTGTGCTTCTCAACCGGGAAGCGCTTTACAGGGTAACAGAAATCCTCCAGCCGGAGGATTTTTACCTTGAAAGATACCGTATAATATACCAGACCATACTTGACCTGGAAAGCAAAAACCTTCCTGTTGACCTTGCCACATTGAAACAGCGGCTCTCTGACCTCGGGTTCCTCAAATCAATCGGGGGCGACGCGACCCTTGTTGACCTGTACCAGTCCGCAGCGACATCAGCCAATGCCGAATTCTACGCAAAGCGCATCAAGGAACTCAGTATCAGAAGAAAGCTGATAGAGGTATCGACCGACTCCATTGAAAAATGCTATGACATGATGATCGAGACTGAGGAGCTCATCGATACCGTTGAGAAAGAAATCTTTGACGTTACCGAAAAACAGATCACCAGTGATATTCAGAGAATTGACAGCGTTCTTCATGAAACGCTTAACGTAATCGGAAAATGGGTCGACACTAAAAAAATTGTCACCGGCGTCGCTTCAGGATTCAAGGAGCTTGATGAGATGCTCACCGGGTTTCACGGCTCTGAGCTGATCATTGTCGCGGCACGCCCCGGCATGGGCAAAACAGCTTTCGCGCTTAATATCATGAACCACATAGCCCTGCACGAGAATAAATCAGCGCTTTTCTTTTCCCTTGAAATGCCCTCAGTGCAGCTCGGGATGAGGATGCTCTGTGTTGAAGCGATGATCGACTCACACATGGTCAGGACCGGACGTATCAGCGGACCGGAACTGAACAAACTCATAACCACTGCAGGAAAATTTGAAAAGACCGAGCCCCTGTTCATTGATGACAGTCCGTCCTCAACGATCCTCCAGATGCGTAAAAAGGCCCGCAGGATAGCGAAAAACAACCAGCTCGGGGTTATCTTCGTTGATTATCTGCAGCTCATATCAGGCCCGTCAAGGATGGAACGCCACCAGCAGATCGCCGAAATATCCCGCTCGCTTAAGCAGATGGCCCGCGACCTTGACGTTCCGGTCATTGCGCTTTCTCAGCTCTCACGTGCGGTTGAATCGCGGGTCGACCAGATTCCGACCCTGGCTGACCTGCGCGAATCAGGCGCCATTGAACAGGACGCTGACGTTGTCCTGTTTATTTACCGGGAAGACAAAGTAAAAAAAGACTCGCCCAGAAAAGGGGAAGCTGATATTATCATCGCGAAACAGCGAAACGGACCCGTGGGAACCGTGCCCCTGGTTTTCTGGGAAAAATTCACGAAATTCGGCACAGCGGACCGCTTCCATTCCTTTGAGGAGACACGTCCCAGCGATGAACTTCAGTAAAGCCGGGAAAATACTCACCATTTTTGAAGGCCTGGGGGGATATTTCATATTTCTCAAAGAAACCCTTGCCTGGGCATTCAAACCGCCGTTTGACGCAAAAAACATTATTAACCAGATGCTTGAAATCGGTTACAAGTCGTTGCCGGTAACATCAATCACGCTTTTTTTTACCGGCATGGTCATGGCCTTCCAGATCGGCACAGCCATGGACGCCATAATGTCAGGCTCCTCGGTATTTATCGGAAGCGGCGTTACCATCGCGATGTTCAGGGAACTGTGTCCGGTACTTACCGCCCTGCTCCTCGCGGGCAGGGTAGGTTCGGCAATAGCCGCTGAAATCGGCACCATGAAAGTGACCGAACAGATCGACGCACTGAAAACGCTTTCAGCAAACCCGGTGCAGTACCTTTCCGTTCCCCGCTTCATCGCGTGTCTTGTTATGACCCCTGCCCTGACCATAATAACGGACATTGTAGGCGTTTTGGGCGGCTCCTTCATCGCATACTTTTCTCTCGGCATAACACTTGACAAATACATTGAAAACATCCTAAACTATGTCTCACTGTTTGATTTCCTTTCAGGTCTGGTTAAATCGGTTTTCTTTGGAATTGAGATCGCGGTTATAGCATGTTTCCAGGGTTTCAATACCAGAGGAGGCGCGGAAGGCGTGGGGCAGTCAACAATTCAGTCAGTGGTAAAATCGTCAATGGCGATCCTGATTTCAGATTATTTTCTCACCTATGTGATTCAAAAATTTGGTTGATACCTTTTCCGGGGATATATGAGCAAAAAAGACCAGTTTTTTTCCATATTAAAATCGGCAAAAATCAGTAAAAAGACCCGTGCTTCATTTGAAACTATAAACCGCGAGGTTTTTTTTGACCGCTCGTTTAAAAATGAACTCTACCAGGGAACGGTTCTCCCCATAGGTTATGGCGAAAAAAGCGATGATCCGGTAACACTCGCAAAGATGATCGACCTGTTGGGCTTAAAAAAAACCAGTACCGTCCTTGAAGTCGGTACCGGGACCGGTTATTCAACGGCACTGCTCGCATCCCTGGCCGCTAAAGTCACCTCAGTTGAATACGTCAGGGAGCTTGCGCTGGCAGCGAAAAATAAAGTTCATACCGCCGGATTCACGGGTACCTCGTTTTTAGCCGGTGACGCGACTGAAATAAACAAGACAAAATGCTTTGACGCACTGATAATTTTTGCCGGATGCTCATTGACTCCAAAACTGATTCTTGATACTCTAGTACCAGGGGGCATTGCCGTTTTCCCCATGGGTCCGTCACACCAGCAGCAGATAGTCCGCTATGTAAGGGATGACAGCAAGAAAGACCCCCTTAAAAACTATGAGTTCCACGATTACTGTTTTTTTAACTCAATCAGGGGGCCATATGGATGGCGTGACCAGGTTCAGGGATACTTCATCGATCACGAGGGGGTGCAAAAATAAAGTGGTTTGTTATGCGGGGATGGATTACATCCGCGCTTTCCAGAAAACCGGCCATCCCTCAATCTCTGAATTAAAAGGAAGACCCAAAACACAAGACCGCAAAAAAGAAAAAATCGAACGGCTCTATGTGTGCATTTTCTGCGCCAATATTATTTCATCCCCTGAAAACGCCCTGGAAATAAATGGAAGACATCACCACACCTTCACCAACCCTTCAGGCATAACCTTCTGCATCGGCTCATTCAGTGAAGCTCCGGGCTGCAATACAGCCGGAGAGCCCACAACGGAGTTTACCTGGTTCCCGGGTTTCCAATGGTCCTTTGCGCTGTGTTCCCGGTGCAGAGCACATATGGGATGGTTCTATCAATCGGGAATGAGTTCTTTTTACGGGCTTATACTGGACAACCTTAAGGAAAACTATTAAAAATCTTTAAGTTTTATACTATGAAATAAATAAATGGCTAAAGATGAACCGAACACATCCCGTATGATGTAAGATTTTTTCACAGCCCATTGTTGAGCTTTGTCGAAGCATGAACATAGATGAGCACAAATAAGAAAGGAATAATATGAAAAGAGATAAGATTCACGCGTAACGGCGCAAAGCCGCGAAGGGAGAGGATACAGGAAGAAGTGAAAAGGAAATATTTTATTAACCTCTGTGTCCTCTGCGACTCTGTGGCTATATTTTCTCAAAATTTCAGAAAGATTGAAGTTAATATATAGAAAACAGGATACAATACACCAATGATCCCATTTAAGCAGAATAAAAACGAAATGCACACACCTGACGATGGTGATATACATCTAAAGTCGGATAATTCATCAGGGAATACAACACCCACCGGCAAGAATCAAGAAAAACCGGGTAGTGTATCTATCGAGGATCTTGAGCGCGCTGTGTTTGAAAATTCCGGCATCAGCATGGCCTTCATCAATGAGGATACAACGATCAACCTTGTTAATAAAGAATTCGAAAAACTGACCGGGTTTAAAAAAACACTGGTTGAAAAAAAAATGCGCTGGACTGAAATAATCGCGTTTGAAGATGACCTGGACCGTATGAAAGCCTATCACCGACTTCGAAGAAGCGACCCCGCACATGCTCCAAAATCGTACGAGACCAGGATAAAAAAAAATGAAGGTGAAGTCATCAATCTCCTGGTGCACGTGACCCTGATTCCGGGAACAACCTACAGCCTGGCTTCAATGATAGACATCACAGAAAGAAAACTAGCCGAAGAAAAATTTACGAAAGTGTTTATAATGAGTCCTGACTGTATCGCCATCACGCGAATGAGTGACGGGATGATCGCGGACGTCAATATCGGGTTCGAGGACATAACAGGATGGAAACGTGAAGAAGCGATAGGGCAGACCTCGCTGGAGATCAACTTCTGGGCCAATCCCGATGACCGCGCGGTAATGGTTGGAGACCTTCAGGCCGGTAAAGAAATTATGCACCGTGAATTTCAGTTCCAGAGAAAAGACAGTTCCTGCCGCGACGGAATATACTCAGCAAGGAGCATAAATATCGCGGGTGAAAAATACCTGATCTATGTTTTACAGGATGTTACTTTTCAAAAACAGGCCCAGGATTCCCTGCGCAAATCACTGGAGGAAAAAGAGGTTCTGCTCAAAGAGCTTTACCACCGGACAAAAAACAATATGCAGGTCATATCAAGCCTGCTGAAACTTAAATCCGTCCGCATCGATGACCCGGATGTACATGATATCTTTAATGAAATACAGACCAAAATACAGACAATGGCCCTGGTCCACCAGAAACTGTATGAATCGAATGATCTCACCAATATCAATCTCAACGATTTCGTGAAAAGCCTCTCCGATCTGCTCCTGATGAACTACGCCCTGACGCCGGACAGACTGAGCATTAAGCAATCGGTGGACAACATCCCCCTTTCAATTGACTTTGCTATGCCCCTGGGCATCATCCTGAATGAACTCATTTCAAATACCATCAAGCACGCCTTCCCCAAAAACCACAGGGGAGGGATAACAATTGAAATCCATGCCGTTGGCGAAAAATTAACACTTGATTTCAGCGATAATGGGATCGGGCTTCCCGGGGGATTTGATCCGGACAAGACTGAAACGCTCGGAATGCATATCATCCAGAACATTGCCAAAAATCAACTCGGCGGAGACATAAGGTTTGTTGCAAAAAAAGGGTTCGGTTGCGTCATCTCTTTTAAAACCAATCTGTATCACAAAAGAGTATGAAGTCCGGGTGAAATATAAAATTCAGTAGGCGGATTTTTTTTCCTGGTCTGGATCCTCCTCAGGCTTGTAGCAGTACCTGCAGCCGTATATCATGATCTTGCGGCCCCATCTGGTTTCCACCTCTGACGCATAGAGTGCTTCATACTTTGAAAGCATCGACCGGCAAACCGGACACATTCGCTCTCCGGGCGCAGGGCCCGGTTTTGTTTTTACCGATATTTTTTCAGCGGTTACACCGGGATCAGGCCGAGGTGCCCGCGAAGCCCTGAACCTGGTGATTTTCTCTTTGCCAGATTCATAGGTGGAGAGCAGATAAACAAAAACAGCGATTCCAATCAAGAGGCCTATAATATAGATTGCGATATTCATTATTTTTTCCTGACAATAAAATTTATCATAACCGATTCACCACAGGGTTCCTGGAAAGTTGAGTCTCCGAAAATATCGAGAATTTCAAATCCTGTTTTCGCCAGAATCTTTTTAATGTCTCCGATTGAATAAATACGCTGGATGTGGCGCTCAACAAAAACTTTCTTCCCATCCTTTGTAAAAGTCATGACCGAAGAAACGATCCTTCTCTTCCGGTCGAAAGAGTTGGTCCACGACACATCAGTGCCGCGCACCTCATAATTCGTCATCTTTCCGTCGAAGTAGCGGTTAATATTATATTCAGTGGTCACGTCAAACATAAATATGGACCGCTCATGCATGGCATCCTTCAGGTTCAGCAGCGCTTTTGCAACGTCAGAAGGACGGCTCAGATAGTTCATCGTATCGTGTACAGAGAATATAAAATCCGCGGGGGTTGAAAGGTAAAAATTCCTGATATCGGCACAAAAGATACTGAACTTTTTAAAGGTCCGCGCCTTGGCGACATGGAGCATGTCAAGCGAGCGGTCAATGCCGATTATAGTATAATTGTCCCTGGCGAATTTAGCTCCGAACCGGCCGGTACCGCAGCCGAGTTCCAGGATCAAGGACGGAGAACCGAAATAACGATGCATGACCTCTACAATATATTCATACCATGACTGGTAATCCACATGCCGCAGGATATGATCATAACTGCGCGCCAGGACTGAATAGGGGACAACTTGCTGCATACAACCACCGAATAGCATTAACCAGTATAGAGTGATAAAGCAATAAAAGTAAATTTTTGTCAAATAAAAGACTCATTAAAAGGGCCCGAACATAAAGAGTCGATTCCATGAGGAATATTTGTTTGACAAGAGGAAGTGAAAAACATTATATTATAATACTTGAGATAATATTTTCGGGAGCCGGTACACTCGTGTTCGATATCAGGGAATATCTTAATAACAGAGAAACATGTCTTGAAGATTCAGGCCTGGGAATGGAAGAGCTTGACTTCACCCTCGAGGAAGACATTGACCACCTTCTGAGCGACCGATTTGAACGCCTCTACACTCATGACAGGTATCGATACCTCGATAAAAACATATCAATTCTCTATCCCTCGCTTGCATATCCGGGCAACCAGTCTCTCCTTCTTAATGCGGACAAAATAAGATACCTTCTTTCATTTTATCCCGACAAAAAAGACCTTCTTAAAATAGACAGAATTATTCTTCGTCCGCGTTTTATTGAAGAAGGGGGCGTTGAGCTGGCATCACTGTACATACGCCAGAAAAAAGTGCTCGTGATGTATCTCATTCATCCTCATCTGTACACCATCAACAGCAGCAGGTTCAGCCGCTTTTCAGAATTCATCACCATCGACATCGACAGCATAGCGAACAGTAAAATAACCGGAAAAAAAATAAGCAAGGGGGACGACAGCCCTCTTTACGTGCACCCGCTCTGGTACATCCTTGCAACCATTCCCTATGGAAGCAGAAAAGGAATCGACAAATTTTTTATCAAACGGACCCTGAACAGCGCACGGCAAGAAGTGCTCAACGACATTTCATTTTTCTATTCCCGCCATGGATACTGAGAGATTATGGTAAATTATCATATTCACACGCCACGATGCGGCCATGCGAGCGGCGCGCCCGAAGAATATATAGAGGGCGCGATAAAGGCCGGTCTTCGTGAAATAGGGTTTTCAGACCATGCCCCGATTCCCCTGCCCATGCGCGAAGGCATAACCATGGAACCCGGTGAAACAGAATCATACCTGGCAGAGATCATAACACTAAAAGACAGGTATAAAAACAAAATCGCCGTCCGCGTCGGCTTTGAAGTCGACTATCCGCTCTTTGATACGTTTGACAGAAGCTACCTCTCTGACGGAAGAATCGATTATCTCACAGGGTCATGCCACTTTATCAAAGGATGGGCCTTTGATCATCCCGACCAGATTGACGGGTTCAAGAAACGGAACATCAATGACATCTATACTGACTATTATTCATCAGTTGAAGACCTCGCACGAAGCGGGATGTTCAACATCGTGGGACATTTCGACCTTATTAAAAAATTCGGGCACCGCCCGACTGCCGACTTCGCACAAACCATCCACACCATCGCCCTGATTCTTGCCCGCAACTCGACAGCGGCAGAGATAAACACTTCGGGCCTGTTAAAGCCCGTTGCGGAGATGTACCCTTCTGAAAAAATACTCGGGATTTTCTTTGAAAACAATGTACCGGTAACGATCGGCACCGATGCCCACGAGCCGGGCAACGTGGCTTACAAGATAAACGAGGCCGTGGCCCTGCTGAAAAAAACAGGCTACAGAAAAATTTCGACGTTTCAGGGCAGGCGGCGCAGGGAAATCGACCTGTAACAGCCGGAACAAACACCAGAATGACCGAGTTTATTAAAAATTACACTATATACACTCTCTCTGCGGATATCCCCGGCCTGACAATGGGGACCGCAGGCCGCGAGGGAAACCCAATTGACTATACCGCTGATTTTTCTTCGATACGAAAAGAAGAAAAAAAACTGATCTCTTCACTGTCAGGGATTGATACGGGAAATATAATTTTTCTCAATCAGACCCATGAAGATACCGTAATAACTGTTGACGAGCATCCGGGAGAAGACCTTCTGTTTCACGCCGACGCTGACGCCATAATTACCCCGCTTCCGGGACTGTGCCCGGTGATCCGTACCGCGGATTGCGTCCCTCTCTTTCTCTTTGACGTAAATAAAAAAATCCTGGCAGCAGTGCATTCCGGATGGCGCGGATCAAGCCTTTCGATTGCGGCAAAGGCCGTTGATCTTATGCTTAAACACTACGACTGCAAGGCGGATGACATCTCCGCTTTCATCCTTCCCTCTATCGGACCTGACGCGTATGAAGTCCAGCAGGATGTTGCACGCTTTTTCCCCTGTGATATAACGATAAATAAAGGGCAGATACACCTCAACCTGTGGAAAAACATCACTGACTCATTGATGGCCATGAAAATTCCCGAACTGGCCATTTTCAATGCACGAATCTGCACGATAAAAAACAATGACCGCTTTTTTTCACACCGCAGGGGAGATATCCAGAGAAACCTGAACTTCGCTTTTTTCACCGGCTCTACTGTATAACAACGCGGGTATTTGACAACTTTGCGGTTTTCTGGCATAATGAAACAAGATCCTACAGGGGTTGGTTGCATCCATGTCAAGGCAGGCAAACAAAAAATGTTGTAATTCTTCAAACGGGACCTGGTGATGAAAATCTTTTCAGTAACCGCGTTAATGATTTCATGCCTTGCCTTTTGCGTTGGCCTGTTCTACCTTCTGATTTTTATCAGGCGGAGAAATGAAAAAGAAAAGCTCCACTTTGCACTGGGGTGTTTTTTTATCGCCCTGTACGATGTCTTCTGCGCCGGGCTTTATAATGCGTCATCAATTCAGCAGGGGATATTCTGGCAGCGGCTTCAGTTTGCCGCCCTGCTCCTGTTTGCTGTTGCAATAATCTGGTTCATCTATCACCTTTCCGGGGCAAAATCATCCCGTATAGAAAAGGCATTTACCTGGTGCGCCATGGTGTTATTGATTGCCGGCCTTGCCATCCGCAATGAGTGGACCCTCTCACTCAATAAGCTGTCTATCAAGCAATTTAATCTCGGGCCTTTTGACAATATCACTTACTATGAGGCAACGCCCGGATTAATATACACCATCCAGATGATCATGCTTCTGCTCGCCTATATCTGGATTTTTGTACGTTTGAAAAATATCAGCTTCGAACATAATAAAAAAATCTGGCCGGTCAGAATCTCCTTTATACTTTTCTTTGTGGCAGTAATCAATGATATTGCAGTATCTACCGGATTGTACCGATTTATCTATCTGGCTGAATACCTGTACCTCGCCATTATTCTGTCCATGGCCTACGTGCTTCTCGACCATTTCGTGAATGTTCAGTTTGAACTTGAAAACCTGAACTTCACCCTTGAAAAAAAAGTCGAGAAGAAAACTGACGAGCTCAGGGCGGCAATGGAGGAACTTGAAGCAATCAATGATGCGCTCATATACTCGAACAGGGAACTTGAACAGGCCCAGGCAATCGCCTCGCTTGACATGTCCATGGCCGCGACTGTTCAGAAAAAAATATTCACCAAGGAGGTTCCGAAACTAGACGACTGGGACATCGCCTACTGTTTCAGGCCGGCGAAAGGGATTTCAGGAGACCTGTATGACTTCTATATTACGAACGATCTTCTCGAAGGCATTGCCCTCTTTGACGTTTCCGGCCACGGAATATCAGCAGGGCTCTTCACTCTGCTGGCACGCTCGATCCTGTTCAGAAACTTCTCCCAGCTGAAAAAGCATGACCTTGACATTGTGATTGAAACAATCAATGGAGAACTTCAGGAGGAAATCAAGGATGTCGACAACTACCTGAGCGGTGTTCTGTTCAGGTTTTCCGAAGACAGGGTCGAGTATGTCAACGCCGCCCATCCCGAGCCCCTGTTAAAAAAACAAGGATCACCGTTCTGCGGACCGCTCCTCCCCGAGAACAAATCGTTGAACGGCTCTCTTCTCGGGCTGAATGACATCAACAATCCGTTCGAAGTGTACGAATTCAGCATGGAAAAGGACGACATCCTTCTGCTTTTTACCGATGGGGCCGTTGAAAATATTAACAGTAAAAACGAACAATACGGAACGCAGAGACTCGCGGACGCTCTGAGCAGGGCGCCGGGGCACGGTGCGGCGGAAATGGTGAAGTATATCACCGGCGACATTTTTTCATTTACCGGGAGCGACCAGCTCCCGGACGACATGACCATTATCATCGTGCGTAAAACATAATAGGCCGACCTCGAACAAGCAGTTCTCCTCAGCGGATAAACCGCTCAAAAACCGCTATCATCTCTTTCACGGCCCTGCCCCAGTTGAAAAGCTCCTCGACGCGTTCAATGCCCGCTCTGCTCATGGCGCTGAGCCTTTTTTTATCGCCGATAAGACCGTTCACCGCTTCGGCTATCGCGGCCTCGTCGCGGGCAGGAACAACGATACCGGTGTCACCCACAACTTCGGGAAGCGCGCCGCCGTCGCTGGCGATCACCGGCACGCCGCACGACATGGCCTCGGCAGCGGGAAGCCCGAAACCCTCGTATACCGACGGCACCAGCGCGACCTCAGACTCGCTGTAATGACGCACGAGGTCAGCGACACTCGCCTTCCCGGTAAACGTTACGCGGCCCGCGAGCCCGAGCGTCTCCATGAGGCGGTCCGTCACTTTCCGGTGCGGTGCGCCGCCGTCGACAACCGTGAGGCTGACCTCTTTTTTTATGGCAGCCATTGCCTTTAACAGGTACACGAAGCCTTTTTTGCCGTCCTCGATGTTCCCCACGAAAATAATCCTGCCTTTCTTTTTTTTCACGTCTTTCAGGGGGCGGAATATCGTCCGGTCGATCCCGTTGTACACCACAGTCTGCTTCTCAAGGGGAACGCCGAAATCCCGGTTAATGGTCCTCTGCGAATCCTTTGACACCGTGATAACATGGTCGAGCCTCTTCGACACAAACGCCTGCATGAGCAGCGGGTAAAACATCACCGCCTTGGCCTTGTTTTTAAATGACGACGCGCGCTCCAGCACATTCTCAAGGTCGATTGAAAGGGGATGATGGATGGTGGCGAGCACCGGGATCCCCAGGCTCTTCATCAGCAGAAGGCCGTATCCCAGGGACTGGTTGTCATGGATGATATCAAACCGGTACCGCGCGTGCAGTTCTCGCAGGCGGATGAAGGAGCGGTACCCGAAGGAGCTGATCTCGGAAAAAGCGCCGAACCTGCTGTTGAAATATTCGTAAAAATCGATGGGGTTGAAAATCCTGAAGGGGTCAGCCTGGTTGATGATGCGCAGCCCCTTTTTGATGAAGTATTCCTCGTTATGGATTCTATGGACCGTGACCCCTTCCATCTCCAGCGGATACGGCGGGCCCACCACGACATGCACCTCATGGCCCTGGCGGACCATCTCTTCAGCGACGTATTTCAGGTAGATCCCCTGTCCTCCCGAATAGGGGTTTCCCCGGTAGCAGAGAAGGCATATTCTCATTAAAAAATCTCCGTTTCACATTAAGCCGGCGCCTGCCGGTCTATTTCTTTGAAAAAATACCGGCCTCGGCGCGGTCGCCCTTAAGCACGACTTTTTTCGGGTCAAGTTTTTTGACTATCCGGGCCGGGTTTCCGGCAACCACCACGTTCGCAGGAACGTCTTTAGTCACCACGGCACCCGCTCCCACGATTGAATTCTCGCCGATCGTAACGCCCTTGCACACGATGGCCGAGTCGCCGATCCAAGCGCCGCGCTTCAGAACGATGGGCGCCGTCTTTCCCGGGCAGCTTGTCCTGTCATGGATGTCATGCCAGTCAGCGTCGGTGAGGTAGCTGAAATTTGCCAGCATGCAGCCGTCCTCGATCACGATGCTGCTCGCGCTGCTCACCCGCGCGCCGTTCATCACCAGCACGTTGTTTCCTATGGTGATGCTCCCCTCGTGGCCGTTCATCTTCACCGTGGTCAGGTTCGTCTGCGACCCGTTTGCCCCGACGAACACCACGCCTTCGCCGATGCTGATATTGGGCCCGTAAACCACGACGTTCCAGATCCCCCACACCAGCGGCCTTCCCCCGATGCGGGTGAACTTTTTCTTGAACGACAGGTGGTAATGAAGCGATGACCTGATGAAATAAAACAGGGCGTATATATACGAATAGAGTGTCGGCTTGTCATTGTTAAACATGACGGCGCCGCCTTGCTCCGGTCAGGGCCGCATATCTATGTAGGGCGGAAAATCTCATTTGTCCGATATTTTCGAAAAATCGAGCAGGCCGGTAAAATTATCAAGGATCATTTCAAGCAGCGCGAGCCGGTTGTCGCGGACTGAAACGTCCTTTTCCATGACAAGCACGCTGTCAAAAAAATCATCTATGATCGACTTGCCCGAGATAAGAAGCTCGAAAAGCTCAATGTACCTGCTCGCGGCAATGGCGCTGGCGATGGCCTCGCGCCTCGTTTTGAAAAATTCGTACAGCGCCTTTTCGGCCCCCTCTTTCAGGACTGATTCGTTGAACGCCAGCGAATAATCGCCGTTCTCTTTCCTGAACGCCGAAACGATGTTGTTCATCCTTTTAAAGCCCAGGAGCATTTCGGAGAACTTTTCGTTTTTGCGAAAATCGTTGATGCTCTTGGCCCTTCTCATCAGCTCGGTATAGTCGGTCCCTCCGGTTGAAAGGCACGCGTCAATTTCGTCATAGTTCAGGCCGCGGTCCGAAAAGATGGTCTTCGCCCGGGCGGCGGTGAACTCAACAATTTTATCAACGAGCGAGGCGCCGTCCTTATAGGCTGAGGCGACAGCTTCATATACTTCTTTCAGTGAAACGTTGATGTCGTTCCTGATGATCATCTCGACAATCGCGTTCGCCTGGCGCCTGAGCGCGTAGGGATCCTGTGATCCCTTGGGGATGTTGCCAACCGAGAAGGAGCCGAAAATATTGTCTATCTTTTCAGCAAGCGACGTGATCACGGAAACCATGCTCTCGGGCAGGGGGTCGCCCTGGAATTTCGGCTTGTAATGCTCCTCAATCGCCGCGGCGACTTCTGGGTCCTCGCCGTCCATGAGCGCGTAAATTCTTCCCATCTGCCCCTGGAGCGAGGTGAATTCATACACCATGGCGGTCTCAAGGTCGGTCTTCGAAAGCAGCACCGCGCGGTCGATCTTTTTCGCGACGTCGCCGGCCAGGCCGAGCTTCTCGGCGAACACGGACGCTATCTTCTGCATGCGCTCGACCTTCTGGTAAATCGACCCCAGCTCCTTGTGAAAGAGAACGTGCTTGAGCGCGTCCACGCGGTCGACCAGCTTCATCTTGCGGTCTTCGTGGAAAAAGAAGCTCGCGTCGTTGAACCGGGCGGTCACGACCCTGCGGTTTCCCTCGATCACGTTTTCATTGGACGGGTTGTTCGACACCACGAGAAAATTATTGGTGAGCTTCCCCCGTTTGTCCATCACGGGAAAATATTTCTGGTGCTCCTTCATCTCCGCGATCAGGGCGATGTCGGGAATTTTCAGGTAATCGGGATCAAAGGTACAGGTGACGATGTTGGGGTCTTCCACAAGAAAGGTCACGGTATCGAGCAGTTCCTCGTCCTCGAGAACCACTCCTCCGCACGCTGACGCGGCGAGCATGAGCCGTTCGCGGATGCGCTCCTTTCTGACGCGGTGGTCAACGATAACGGCGTTCGAAGCCAGAACGTCCTCGTAGTCCTTGATGTTCCCGATTTCAATCATGTCATTGTGCTGGATGTAATGTCCCCTGGTCATGGTGGATGACGAGATTCCTTCGATTTCGTAGGGGATCAGCGCGTTGTTGAAAAGCACAAGAAAATAGCGGACCGGCCGGGGAAAGGTCACGCTCTTGTCGCTCCAGCGCATCCTCTTGGGAAAGGGGATGGTGTTCACGATATCATTCAGGATGCCGGGGATGATCTCCGCGGTCTTTCTGGCTTCAAGTTTTTTGCGCGCGAAAACATACTCTCCCTTGCCCGTGTCCCTGGTGAAGACATCGTCCCTGGTCACGCCGTTGCCGGCGAGAAAACCTTCAAGCGCCCTGGTCGGGTTGCCCTGGGCGTCGTAAGCTGCCTTGACCGCGGGCCCCTTGACTTCAGCTTCTTCCTCCCTCTGGGTGTCCGCAAGAGAGGATATGGCAACCGCGATGCGCCGCGGCGTGGCGCATACATCCAGCTCCCCGTGATTTATTCTGTTGTCATCAAGCGTTTTGATGAATATACGGGTCGTTGCCTCTATCGCGGGAAGCATATACCCCGCAGGGATCTCTTCAGTGCCTATTTCGCAGAGAAAATTCGCGTCTTTAAGCATGGCATCACTCCGGTTTATCGTGGTTCACGGGTCTTTTTCACGATATATTCCGGGCAGGGCATATGGCGTCAATACATTTTTTCATCAACAGGCAGGCGGGGCGGATGTTAATTTCGGGAAGGGGATGAATCCCGCAGCACGGCGTCAATCAGCCGGTCCTTGCGGGACCACAGGCCGTTGAGCCATTCCTGGAAGCTGTCACGAAAAGCGTTGTCATTGAAATAATCTCCATGCACAGAATCGTCTATGGGCAGGACGTCAATATGAACGATGATCCGTGTTTTCCTGCTGCACATGAATTCCCAGATATTTTCAGCGCCGTCAGGATAGGCAATGGTGATATCGATGATGCGGCTCATGTACTCTCCCATTGAGGAGAGAACAAACGCGACCCCGCCGGACCGGGGCTTGAGTAGATGCATGTACGGCGACTTCTGGGCCCGGTGTTTCCCCGGGGTAAAGCGGGTCCCTTCGACGAAATTCATCATAGAAACCGGCTTCGCCTTGAATTTCTCGCAGGCCTTTCTGGTCATTTCGATGTCTTTGCCTTTACGTTCAGGATGCCGGGAAACGTATTCGCCTGAATAGCGCTTCATAAAGGGATAATCAAGCGCCCACCAGGCAAGCCCCAGAATGGGCACCCATATGAGTTCCTTTTTCAGGAAATACTTGAGAAACGGTATTCTGTTGTGCAGTATTTTCTGAAGGGCTATGATATCGACCCATGTCTGGTGGTTCGAAATTACCAGGTACCACTCGTCCATGCGCAGCTTTTCAAGGCCGGTAACCTCATAGTGAATATCCTTAAGAAGATCGAGAAAACTGTTGTTGCAGAGCATCCAGGTATAGGAGAGCCGGTCGAGTATGGTGTCAAGGGCGGTGCGGGCCGGCTTAAAGGGAAGCACCAGTTTGACAAGGCCGATTAGATATATGGGTACCGCCCACAAAACCGTGTTCACGAGTAAAAAAACGAAACCAGAAATGCCGCGTAAAGAGCCCCAGAGAGAAGTGTGCATGACTGCAAGATATCCTTTTTTCTCAGAATATAATTTCAATGCCGAGATTCTAGAAGCAGTATATTTTTCTGTAAAGAATAATTCTCCGTTGCACGTAGCAGTGGAAACAGGGCCGTCCCTGCATTATTAATTATCGGTAATAAAAAAATTGCTTGACTAATATAGACTATTGTTCTATGTTAAAATGAATAGGATACAATAACGCCCGGAGGAAAACATGAAGGTTTTAAAAGGCCGATACGGCATCATAGCCCGAGCTATCATGGAAGCGATCATTCCCCGGGGAGGGGCGTTTGAGGCCGGCGCTGCGGATTACGATCTGCTTCCCGAAGCCGACCGGTTCATCGGCTGCTTTGACGGCCGGATGAGAAAACTCTTCCCCCTCATGCTTCTGTACATCGAATACGGGGCCCTTTTCACAAGCGGAAGGACGTTCACCAGGATGTCGCCGGAAAAGGCCGGCGCGTTTCTCGAAAAAATGGAAGCCAGCCCCTTATATTTCAAACGCGCCATGATCATGGTGCTCAAGCTCATGACCACGGTGCCGTTCTTCGATATTGACGAAGTCGCGCGGCAGGTCGGGTACAGCCACGGCACACACTGCGGGCATGGCGCAAGCCAGGGAGGCATGCCATGATACGCCAGTTCAGCGATTATCACCGCGATATACATGAAACAGCTGACGTGTGTGTTATCGGCAGCGGAGCCGGAGGGGCCGTGGCAGCGAAAGAACTGGCGCAGAAGGGCCATTCGGTTGTCCTGCTTGAAGAGGGCGGGCACCACACCCGCGAAACATGGAACGGCAAACCCTTCAAGTCCATGGTTGACATGTTCAGAAACGGGGGCGGCACCTTCACCCTGGGGATGCCCACGGTGTCCATTACCCTGGGCAAATGCATCGGCGGCACCACAACAATAAACTCCCTTACCTGTTTCCGCACGCCGCCTGAAATCCTTAAAACCTGGCGCGACGAGCTCGGCCTGGCCGGTTTTACCGAAGAATACCTGGGCCCTTACTTTGAAAAAATCGAAAAAGCGATACACGTCACCGAGCTTCCCTGGGAGGTTCTGGGAAACTGCGCGAAGATAATCAAGCGCGGGGCCGACAGCCTCGGCCTGAACTGCCGTCCCCTGAAACACAACGCCCTGAACTGCCGGGGCTGCGGCACCTGCCAGTTCGGCTGCATCGACGGCGCGAAGCAGAGCATGGACGTCACCTATGTTCCCGAAGCCGTGAAATCCGGCGCACGGGTGTACGCCCACTGCAGGGCCGAACGGCTGATGACCGAAAACGGCGCGGTCACCGGGGTCCGGGCCTCGCTTGTCAATCCGGAAACCGGAAAAGCCGCCCACGCCATGACGGTCAGGGCACGCACGGTCATCGTGGCATGCGGCTCGCTCATTACCCCGTCCTTTCTGAAAAGAAGCGGGCTTAAAAACAAAAATATCGGCCGCAATCTCCAGATACATCCGGGCGCGCGCGTATGCGCGATCATGGAAGAAAAAGTCGAGGGTTGGAAAGGAGTGTCGCAGGGTGCCTATATCGATGATTTTGAAAACGAAGGGATCATCCTTGAAGGAATATTCGTCCATCCATCCATTCTGCTCGGCGCCTTTCCCTTTATCGGCCTGCCCTTCAAGGAGCTCGCCGCTCAGTACGCGCATGTCGCCGCGTTTGCCGCGATGATCCATGACACCGCCGCGGGCAGGGTCTACCGCAGCGGTCCCGAAGGAATCCTGTCAACATATTTCATCAACAGGCACGACATCGAACTGCTCAAGAAAGGCGTGGCGTACGTGGCAAAAATATTTTTCGCTGCAGGGGCCCGAAAGGTGCTCACCGCGTTCCGGCAGATGCCGGTGCTCGATTCGCCTGACGACGTTAAAAGACTGCTTGACCTCAGGGTCAAACCGGGCGATAATCATGAAGCAATGGCGTTTCACCCGCTGGGGACCTGCAGGATGGGGTCCTCGCCGAAAACCGGCGCGGTCGACAGCAATGGCGAGAGCTTTAACGTGAAGAACCTTTATATAGCCGACGGAAGCGTGGTGCCCACGTCGCTCGGGGTCAATCCCCAGATAACCATAATGGCGCTGGCGAACCACATAGCTGACCGTGTTGCCGAACGACTGGGCCGCTCAGCATAAACCAAAAACCAGGAGGCACGTGTGAACCTGACATCCAGAAAGAAACAGATGAGAATTGTCGCCTTTCTTTACGGGATTACCTTTATCGTTACCGGTTTGATTTTTCTCTTTATGCCCGACCGGCTGCTTTTTATCATGAACATCGTATCAGACTCGGTCTTTCCGTCATTGGCCCCGGCGAGCGACTCGGGAAAGTTCTGGCTTTCCATGACCGTTTCCATGATGGCCGGTGTGGCGACACTTTCGTTCATGATCTACCGCGACGTTAACCGGCACCTGCACATGGCGGTACCGCTGGTCGTGATGAAGTTCACGTCCGCCCTGACCGGGCTCGCGTTTTTTATTGCCGGCATCACCGTGGTTGAATGCGGGTCAGGCACCCTGGCGAACCTGGTTATTTTCATCACGGACTTTCCCCTGGGCCTCTTGATGCTCTTCCTGTATTGCCGGGTGATTTCCGAATAAAACAAAAAAAGGGGAGGGATGATGAACAGAAAGGGAAGCAGAGACTACGCGGATTACACGCGCTATGTTCCGGGCCAGAAACGCGGGCATTACGAAAGCTATTTTCTCCGGGCAAACCATCCTTCGCTGCCCCACGCGTTCTGGATACGCTACACCATTTTCTCCCCGCACGGGAACCCGGAAGGCGCGTTAAGCGAACTCTGGTTCGTGTTCTTTGACGGTGAGACGAAGAGCCATGTTGCCGCTAAAAGCGAGCTGCCCGTTGCGGACTCCCGGTTTTCTTCTGACGGTCTTGATGTTTCCATTGGTGAATCTTTTCTCAAACCAGGCCGCCTGAAAGGGGCGATTCAAAACGAAAGGGCGGATGTTCAGTGGGACCTCTCCTACAGCGGGGACGAAGCTCCCCTGTATGACTTTCCCCGCTCCTATTACGACGGCGGGTTCCCCAAGGCAAAGGTGCTCGTGGGGCTTCCCCTTGCCCTGTTCGCCGGAACCGTCACGGTCAACGGAAAGGATGTCTCTGTGGACCGCTGGACCGGGAGCGAAAACCACAACTGGGGATCGAAACATACGGACCACTACGCCTGGGGGCAGGTCGCCGGGTTCGACAATCATCCCCAAAGTTTTCTTGAGCTTGCTACCGCACGCATAAAAATCGGGCCCGTGTGGACACCGTTCATGACGCCCCTGGTGCTCAGGCACAAAGGCCGTGAATACGCGCTGAACCGGTTTCAGAAGACCATGCGAAGGGGAAAGTTTAACTACTTTGACTGGAACTTCTCCGCTGCCGGGGACGGCATCTCCCTTGAGGGAAGGATCCGGGCCGAACGCGACGATTTCGTATGCCTGCCCTATTACAATCCTCCGGGCGGGATCAAGTACTGCATCAATTCAAAGATCGCGCGATGCGATCTCACGATTACCCGCAAGGACGGAAGCGCCGAAGAGCTCATCGCGGAACACCGCGCCGCATTTGAAATACTTACCGATAATGAAGACCACGGTTTTATTCCCGCGGTCTGACGTGGTTTTTTAATTACGGTATGCGACACCACCCCTTTATAATATCAACCGTCAAACCTAAAGATAACTTGACAGAATGATCAATTTCTGATAAACAATAATACCTTTTTTGATGAACAAAAAATCCGATGATCGATAAAATCAAATCACTGATCAGGATAAAGCGGATCCCATCCGAATATAATGAAGAATTCGGGAGAGAGCTTTTTTTTGCGAATTATAATCGCGTCAGGATTTTCATCCCCGTAGTGCTGGTCTGCTTTCTCGCCCTGGTCTTCATGACGTTAAAAATAATAATGATCACCGCATACAATCCGTACCTGTACCATCAGCTGGCCGCCCAGGTAGCGGCGACGGGGCTGCTGCTCGCGGTGGGGATTGCCGCGAATATCAGGCCTCCCAAAAATCAAGACATGCTGTCCATGTGGCACGGGATTATAATTTTTTCCTTTGTCTTTACGCTCATGATATACACCCTGTCCATGACCGTGATCGGCCAGCATTTATCGCGCCAGATAACGCCGTACCTCATGATGATCTTCGGAATGGCCGCGGTCCTGTTCATACGCGGCATCTATTGCTTTATCATATATTCCCTGGCACTGGCAGCTTTTATCGTCGGTGTCGGCTACGCGCAGAATGATCCGTTGATCCGGACCTCTCATTTCATCAATGGAAGCATACTGACCGGGTTGTCCGCCATTCTTTCACTGATCGTGTTTTCCGGCTTCAAAAAAAATTTTCTGCACAGGAAGACCGTTGAAAAGCAGAACAATGAGATCCGCGCCATGGCCGAGAAAATACGCCTTTCCGAGATGGAATACCGACAGCTTTTTGAGAATTCGCCGTTAGGCGTATTCAGAACGAACTCCAGAGGAGACAATCTTGCCGCAAACCGCTCCCTGCTGAAAATGCTCGGATTCGATTCGATTCGGGACCTGAACAGAAACGGCGTGCTCAGCCAGTACGTGAATCCCGGGGACCGTGACCTTCTGTGGGAAAAACTCCGTTCGGGACCGATATCCGGATTCGAAACCCTCTTCAGGCGGGCGGATGGGACGCAAATCCCTGTATCCATCAGCGGCCAGATAGTATCAGACGCGGCTGGGAAGGCTGAATTTCTCGAGGGAACCATCGAGGACATCACCGAGCGCAAGAAGACCGAGACGGCGCTACGTCGAAGCGAAGAGCGGTATCGGCTCCTCGCCGAAAACAGCGGCGACGTGATCTTTACTCTGGATACCGGACTTAATTTCACCTATGTAAGTCCCGCGGTGTTAAAATTACGCGGATTTGAACCGGGCGAGGCTATAAAACAAACGATCGATGAAACAATGACACCGGCTTCCTTCAAGATGGCAATGAAAGAATACGCCCGAATATTGCCCGAAGTTGAACAGGGCAAGAACCCGATATCCTTCATCGAAGTAGAAATATACCGAAAAGACGGCTCCACCGTATGGGGTGAAATATCCTTGAGAACAATGCGTGACAATCAGGGACGGTATACAGGTTCAGTTGGAGTCATTCATGATATTTCTGAGCGCAAAAGGGCCGAACAGAATCTGCAGATGGTAAACATGAAGTTGCGTACATCCGAAATGGAATACCGCCATCTCTTCGAGAACTCACCCATCGGGATATTCAGGACCGACTTTCATGGCCATGTCCTTGCGCTTAATCCCGCGGCCCTGAGGATGCTAAAATTTAGAACCTACAATGAAATCAACGACATCGGTGTGATCAACATCTTCGAATCACGTCCCGAAAGGGAGCGCCTTATATCCGTTGTTCGCGAAGGCGCTGTATCTGGCTTTGAAACCTACATGCGCTGCAGCGACGGCCAGTTGATATCGGTGTCGCTCAGCGTGTATCTGGAGACCGACGATGCGGGCAAGCCCCTGTTTCTTGAGGGAACCATCGAGGATATCACCATGCGCCGTCTGGCCGACCGCGCGATCAAGGAGTCAGAGGAGCAGTTCCGCTCGCTCTTCGAGGGATCCAGGGATGCCGTTATGATGACCGACCGGGACGGGTTCATCGACTGCAACAGCGCCGCGCTTAGTCTTTACGGACTCTCAACAAAAGATGAATTTATTTCCCGAAGGCCGGCGGATTTTTCACCGCCGACCCAGCCCTGCGGGAAGGATTCAGGAGAGTTTTCGCTGGAGAAGATCGAGGCCGCGCTACGGGAGGGGGGCCAATTTTTTGAATGGATACACATGCGAAAGGATGGAACCCTGTTTCCCGCCGAAGTTATGCTCAGCAGAATCGATTATCGCGGAAAGACAATTCTGCAGGCAGTAGTGCGCGACATTACCGAGCGCAAGCGCGCGGAGGAGGCGCTGCGTGAATCACAGCGGCGCCTTGCGGACATTATAAGCTTCCTGCCAATTGCCACCCTGGTCATAGACCGGGAAGGCAGGGTCACGGCCTGGAACCGCGCTATGGAGGAAATGACCGGCATCAGAAACGAGGACATTATCGGGAAGGGAGACTATGAATATGCCCTTCCCTTCTACGGCGAACGACGGCCTATTCTGATTGATCGAGTTTTCGAAAGTGAAGAAGAGCTTTCAAAAAAATACCGCCACATACGCCATGAAGGTGGCATACTGACTGCGGAAGCCTTTATCCCGAATCTGGGTGAGAGCGGGGTCGTCCTGCTCGGCTTTGCCAGCGTTCTTCACGATGTCCAGGGCACTATCGTCGGAGCAATCGAATCCATCCGTGATGTAACCGAAATAAGGAAAGCCGAGGCCGAATTGAAAGAGGCCCGCGATACGGCCGAGGAAGCGAACCGTTCGAAAAGCGTTTTCCTGGCGAACATGTCCCACGAGATCCGCACGCCCATGAACGCCATTCTGGGCTACGCGCAACTCATGCAGCGGGACATGAACCTCAACGATGAATTGAAGGAATACCTTGAGGTCATTAACAGGAGCGGGGAACACCTGCTCTCGCTTATTAACGATATTCTCGAGATGTCGAAGATCGAGGCAGGCCGTTCGCTTTTTGTCCAGAAAACATTCGATTTTCACAGGCTATTCGATGACCTGGATTCCATGTTCAGGTTGCAGACCGACGCAAGGGGATTGAGCCTCCTGATAGAAATAAATGGCGATGTTCCCCGCTGGATAAAAACCGATGAGGGAAAGCTCAGGCAGGTTCTTATCAATCTGATAGGAAACGCGGTAAAATTCACCAGGGAGGGCGGCATCGCCGTGCGCGTCTGTGCCAAGCGCGAAGGCGGGAATTCCATGCAGATGCTGTTCGAAGTTGAGGACAGCGGCCCGGGCATAGCGGATGAAGAAATCGACAGGGTATTCCGCGCTTTTGAACAGACAAAAACCGGCATCAATATCGGCGGAACCGGCCTGGGACTGGCTTTAAGCCGCGGATTCGTGGAAATAATGGGAGGCGAACTGACCCTTAAAAGCACGATCGGCAGGGGATGCATTTTCAGGTTCACCATACATGCCGAGGATGGGAAAGAGGAACAGGCGGAGCTCAAAAAAACAAAAAACAAGGTGCTGGGCCTGAAACCCGGCCAGGAAGAAATCCGCATCCTCATCGCCGATGACCAGGATACGAACCGGCGCCTTCTGTCCCGGATGCTTGCGAATGTCGGATTTAAAACCAGGGAGGCCGTTGACGGCTCTCTGGCTATTGAAGCATTCCACGAATGGCATCCGCAGATAATACTGATGGACATGACAATGCCGGTATTGGACGGATATGAGGCCACGCGAAGAATCAAGGCTACGCCGGAAGGGGAGATGACTGCCGTGGTTGCGGTGACCGCAAGCGCCTTCGAAGAACACAAACAGGTCATGATTGCGGCAGGGATTGACGGATACCTCGCGAAACCATTTAAAGAAGAAGAGCTGTTTGCTGTCATCAGAGAAGTGGCGCATGTCGAATATTTATATGAGGATGAGTGGAATTTGGCGGCCTCATCACAGAAAAAAATAACCGCTGATGATATCAGGGAGGTGGTGAACAGACTGTCTTCAGACCTTGTCAATCGCATCCATGATGCGATAAAACGCGCCGACATGGATCTTCTTAATGAAATGATTGATGAAGTCTCAAATATAAGCCAGTCCGCTTCTGATGAGATAAAAAATATGGCCAGTCGTTATGAATATGAAGAATTACTAAATCTGTTTTCATAAGGAGAACCTCCAATGATTAACAATCATATTAACATGAAGAAACAGGCCAATATTCTGATTGTGGATGATACTCCTGCCAATCTGACACTTCTTTCGGGAATACTTAAAGAAAAAGGCTACAGAGTGCGGCCCGTGCCAAGCGGCAAACTCGCACTTGGAGCCGTGGAAATAGAGCCCCCAGACCTGATACTTCTTGATATTTCGATGCCGGAACTTGACGGCTTTGAGGTCTGCAGGCGGCTGAAGGATGATATACGATTCAGGGACATCCCGGTGATTTTCGTCAGCGCCCTTACTGAAACACTCGAAAAAGTCAAGGCTTTCAGTGTCGGCGGTGTCGATTATATTACAAAACCGTTTCAGTTCGAAGAGATTGAGGCCCGGGTCGAAACACACCTCAAACTTCATCGATACCAGACCTATCTCGAGGAACTGGTGCAGGAACAGGTCCGCGAAATCAGCGAGTCCCAGATGTCGACCATATTCGCCCTGTCAAAGCTCGCTGAATCGCGCGACAGGGAAACAGGCAGGCACCTGGAACGCGTTCAGCGTTATTGCGCTCTTCTGGCCGAAAACCTGAAAAATGAGCCGCCGTACATAAGCGTCATTGATGATACTTTTATAAGCAACCTGATCAATGCCAGTCCCCTGCATGACATAGGAAAGGTGGCCATAGAAGACCGGATTCTCCTCAAGCCGGGAAAACTGACGGATGATGAGTTCGAAATAATGAAAACCCATTCAGCAATCGGAGCGGCAACCATTGAGGCCGTGCACGAACAGTATCCCAAAAACTCATTCATAAACATGGGAATATCAATGGCACGAAGTCATCATGAATGGTGGAACGGCAATGGCTATCCCCAGAGCCTGGAAGGGGATGAAATCCCCCTCCCCGCGCGGATCATGGCCGTTGCGGACGTATATGACGCGCTTCGCTCAACGCGCTGTTATAAAGGGCCGTACTCCCGAAGCGAGAGCCGTGACATAATCGAAAAAGGCAGCGGGACACAGTTCGAACCGCTCATGGTGAATGTTTTTTTATCGAAAGAGGACGACTTCAACCGCATAAGCCGGGAAATGGGCTGCTGTTGAGCGCCCACCCAGGTGAATCTCATTGTCCCTCGGAAAGGTACTTCAGGACAAGAGAACAGAGCGAAGTGTCTCGGGGATATCTTTCATAGCGGAAATGGAGTTCATCCAGGATGTCATTCGCTTCTTCATTAAGGTCCAGTATGTAAGTCGAAGTGTCGGCCTCGTTTATCATTTCGGGTGGACAAACCGATGGGTCTCCCAGGTTGATATACGCCCTGCATGTCAGCGGCCTTATGGCATAGATAAGGCACAGGTTCCGGTCATCCAGGAACGGGCATCGGTTTTTCAACTGGTAATAACTGCTTAAAAGAATATCATCTGCGTCAATGTCCGCAGAGATTTGCCTGTATTCATCAAGCAGTAGCTTTTCGGAAACTATCGGCCTCAATCGCTCAAGCGCACACACCGCTTTTTCACATGATTTTTTGATCCTCGCTCTCTCCTCCGCGGGCAGTTTCTTCAGGGAGCAAGAAATGATTTCAGCCTCGAATGAGTATATGTCTTCCGCGTAATGGCAGCAGCATATCCAGCAGCCGGAACCGCATGAAATGGTTTTCCCGGAGGCCTTCACCGTAATGCGCTGGTAATCGGCGTACAATTCCATGGCCTGTAAATATAATCTGCGAAAATCATCGTTTATACAGTCGGAATAGCCGGCATCACGCATCTGGCGAAGAACAATCATTATCATATCGTGAATTTGTTCCGCTTCAGGCGGTATCGAAAGCAGCGGTCTTGTTCCTGGATTCATGTATTTGTCGTTCATAGCTACTGTCATGTATTCCTGATCTGATACAGCATCGAAAAATTTCATCTGGATATTACTTCTTGAACCCCTCGCAGCATGGGCGTGCAAAGGTCCTGTAACGATTAAGTACACCTTGCATCCCGGGCAATTCCTGTCAATTGTTTGTTTATAAATGGCACACAGGGGCGACGCCCCCGCTAATCTTACCATCAACCGATAATCATCCGACTTGCCTTGATTCGTTTTTATGGTAAAATACAATAATTCCAAATAAGTATTTGCCAATAAATGATAAAGCGAGATAATACTATTAAGACCGGCCATTACAGAAAATTCTGAAAACAAAATTCGGGAGAAATGCCATGAAAAAACTTTATTCGCTAGCTTTAACTTTTCTAATTGTTGCGGGATTATCGGTACTCGGCATGTCAGCGGTGAACATGCAGGAAGGGAACTGGGAAATCACCACAACCACCGATGTACAGGGGGTGCCCTATCCCATGCCTCCGGTAACCTACACCCAGTGCCTGACCAAAAAAGACCTGAACCCCCAGAAAACTGAAAAAGGCCAGGAATGCAAAGAAGTCTCGTCAAAGGTTCAGGGAAACACCTACTCCTGGGTGATCGAATGCAGGTCAATGGATACGGTAACAAGAAGTTCAGGAAAAATAACCTACCGCGGCACGACCTTTTCCGGAACAGTAACCACTACCACCGAGGGCATGGTCATGAAGCAAACAATCAGGGGACGGCGCCTGGGCCCCTGCAAATGATGCCATCCGCCTGATCACTGCAGCCTGAAAACTGCATCATACTTAATCATAAAAAACCCCGCTTTCGTGATAGCGGGGTTTTTTATTTACATATTATAAAAACTGTATTAAAATTTATAAAAGTAGCCCATTGATCGGCATATATGACTTCGTAAAATAAAAGAACCTCGCAATATGGAACAAAAAAACTATAAAACAATTCTTCTGGTCGAAGATGAAGCCATTACCTCACTGGCCGAAGCCCACATGCTGAAAAGGCATGGCTACACCGTTCTCACCGCGTATACCGGAAAGGAGGCTGTTGACATCGCACGTGAAAACGAAGACATCGACATCATCCTCATGGACATCGACCTGGGAACAGGCATTGACGGCACCCAGGCCGCGGAAAACATTTTAAAAAACAAAAGGATACCGATACTCTTCCTGTCAAGCCACACTGAACAGGAAATCGTCGATAAAACCGAAAAGATCACCTCATTCGGCTATGTGGTAAAAAACAGCGGTGAAACAGTACTGATAGCCTCAATACGAATGGCCTTCAGATTATATGACGCATACCTTCTGAATGAGGCAAAATCAATTGAATTGCAATCGGCAAATGAACAACTCGAAGGGACGAATGAAGAGCTCCAGGCAAGCATGGAGGAGCTGATAAGGACCAATGACGAGCTTGAACAGCTGCTGATCCAGCATAAACTCTCAGAGCAGGCCCTCAGGGAAAGCGAGGGAAAATACCGCAATCTTGTTGATAACATGGATGACGCAGTTTACCAGACTGATATAAATGGAAACATTATCTTTACCAATCCCGCGGCAGCCCGAATCCTCGGCTGTTCTTCAGTAGAAGAAATAATTGGAAAGAATGTTGCTGCCGATTTTTACTACCATCCTGAAGAAAGAGAACAGCTGATTAAAACGCTCAGGGAACAGGGAAAAATAACCCACTTTGAGGCAACGCTCAAAAGAAAGGACAACGGCAAACCGGTCATTGTCTCAGCCAACAGCCAGCTTTACCGCGACAGGGACGGAACCATTATGGGGGTTGAAGGCGTTTACAGCGATATAACTGAACACAAAAAAGCGGAGCAGGCACTCAGAGAAAGCGAAAGGGAATTCCGCAGCCTGTTTGACGCGAGCCCGGCCGGAATCTGCGTGATGAAAGACCGCCACTTCCACAAGGTAAACGCCCTGTTCTGTAAAATGACCGGTTACTCATCCGAGGAACTGGTTGGCAGGTCAGCCCATATTTTTTACACCGATGAGGAAGAATATCGGCGGGTCGGCAGAGAAGTGTATGGCAGGATGGAGCGAGAAGGAAGAAGCATAGGCGAAGCGCGCATCCGGCATAAAAACGGCAGGATGATCGATGTACTGATAACCGCATGCCCCATTGACCCGCTGGATCACTCAACAGGGGCCGTGTTGACGCTGCTCGAAATTACTGACATCAAGCAGGCCGAGGAAGCGCTCAGGACCAGGGAAGCGATCCTGAACAGCATCTTCCAGGCAAGCACCGCAGGCATTGCGCTGCTCGTGAACAGGACGCTTATAAAAATAAATCAATCGCTGTGTAAAATCACCGGATATTCCGAAAAAGAGCTGGTGGGAAGGACAACACAACATCTCTATATTAATGACGACGAGTTCAATCGGATCGGAGAATTGCATAAAGTTCTTGAACGCGGTGAGATCGGCGTATCAGAAGCCCGCCTCAGGAGAAAAGATGGCAAGATCGTCAACGCCTTAATAAACCTGAGCCCCGTGAATCCAGACAAGCTACAGGCCGGGATTATCGCAACGGTCCTTGATATTACCGAACAGAAAAGGGCCATCCGCGCCCTGAAAAAAAGCGAAGAAAATTACCGCTCCCTGGTCAACAACATGCAGGACGCGGTCTACCGCGCCGACCTGGACGGCGACCTGACTTTTGTGACCCCCTCGGCGGCACGCATTCTCGGCTTCACGTCGCCGGAAGCGATGATTGGATTGAACCTGAGCAAAGACCTCTATTATTACCCAGATGAAAGAGAAAGGCTGCTTGCCGCCCTGAATGAACAGGGTAAAGTGACCCAGTATGAAATATTACTGAAACGCGCCGGAACCGGCGAAAAAATCGTGATCCTGACCAACAGCCAGTTCTTTTTTGGCCGTGACGGAAACATAGCCGGCGTAGAAGGCGTTTTTAACGACATCACTGACCGAAAGCGAGCGGAGGAGGAGCTGGCCAGATCAAACGCCCTCCTGAATACAATCATTGACGCAGTGCCTGCCCCGATCATCGGGCTTGACTCCAGAGGAAAAGTGAATCTGGTGTGGAACCGGGCAGCTGAAAACATGTTCGGATGGAAAGCGGAGGAAGTCATGGGTAAACTTCTTCCAACAATCCCCTGGAAAGACCAGGAAGACATCACAAAATTTATACAATGGGTACAGAGCGGCGAACACGTACCTGAAACAGATGTTGAGGAATACAGACGTGATGGGTCTCGCGTGAATGTGAACATCTACTCATCCGCCCTTCGTGATCATGAAGGGAATATAACCGGAAACATCGCGGTCCTGATTGACATCACTGAACGGAAAAAAGAGGAAGAGGCGCGAAAAAAGATCGAGAATGAATTCAGGAGCCTCTTTGAGTCTGTTCCGGTAGGCGTGGGGCTGCTTCAAAACAGAAGATTTGTAAATGTTAATCCCGCCCTGTCAAAAATTTCCGGTTACACCAGGGAAGATATGATAACCAGCCTGACCCGCATCCTTTATCCCGATGATGAGGAATTTCAGCGTATCGGGAAAGAACTGTACAAACAGATGGACGATAAGGGCCTGGGGATCATCGACGCCCGGTTGAAACATAAAAACGGAACGCTCATTGACGTTATGCTGTATTTGTTCCCGGTTGACCCGAATGACAGAACCGGAACCATCGCGGCTATCGTCGTTGACATCACCGATAGAAAGAAAACAGAAAACACTCTTGAAAAAATGCTTAAAGACAAGCAGTCATTGCTGCGGGAACTGCAGCACCGCATCAAGAACAATCTTGCCATGATCACTCATATAATCAGCCTGGAAATGGAGACGCCGGTCCCCCGCGATGCCAATACGGTCCTCGAAAGCATCAAAGGAAGGATCAACTCACTGACCAGCCTCTATGACCACCTCTTTCAAACCGACGCGGTCACCGAGGTCCGGCTTGACCAGTACCTGCATTCCGTGATCAATTCATTCATCAATACCTACGCGACTGAAATCGGCAGCATTCAATTTAAGCAGAATTACTGCGCTGTGACCGTCAGGACCAAAGACGCGACCGCCATAGGGCTTATCGTGAACGAGCTGGTTACCAACGCGTTTAAACACGCGTTCTCCGATAAAAAAGCCGGCGTCATCTCGGTCAAACTTGCCAGAGAACAGGATGGTATTGAGCTCAGTGTCTCAGATAACGGAACCAGCCCGGGAGGCAATTTCGATATCGACCATCCTGCAGGATTCGGCCTGCTGCTGATTAAAACCCTCGCGGAAGAACTCGGTGGAAATTTATCTTTTACCAGACAGGACCATGAAAACATATTTTCCATTCATATAAAAAAACACCGGGATTGCCTGCCCGATAATCAGCGGACAATTTAATTACCCTGAAAATGCCGCATTAATCAACAAACTTTTGGACTATTAATTTTTCTCATTCTTAAATTTTCTCAAGCAATCACTGCAGATGCAGGCTTTCATGCGTTTATCATCAGGAACACGTGACAGAAGCTCCGGTGGAAATGTTTCATACGCGCACCAGCACCGTTCCATGGTTTTTCCGTTGACCACAGGCCTTTCACCGCACCGGTTCGGCCTGCCGCAGAGCGGGCAAATTTTTTCGTTTATTTTATTTTCTGTTGTCAAAAAGATTAATCCTCATAATAATCGCAGGCAGGTTTATGTACTGACAGATAATTCCCTGCAGGCAAGAAATTTTTGCATGCTCTATAACAGAAAAAATAATAAATGTTGAGGTAAAAAATGACTGTAACCGACTACATTTCACTCTCATCAAACGGCAGGCGCGATGTCATTGATATTACAGCCGCTGTTCAGGGCGTGATATCAAAAAACAGCATTGAACAGGGGATCGCGGTCGTATTTGTTCCGGGATCAACGGCCGCGCTTACCACCATTGAATATGAACCGGGGCTTATTAAAGACATCAAGGTACTGCTTGAAAGGCTGATCCCGTATAAAGAAAATTACCGGCACCATGAAACCTGGCACGATGATAACGGCGCGGCCCATCTTCAGGCAGCGCTGATCGGCCCCTCGATTACCGTGCCGGTCGTGAAAGGAAAACTGACCCTGGGGACCTGGCAGCAGATTATTCTCATCGACTGCGATACGCGTCCGCGCGAGCGGAAGCTGGTTGTGCAGCTGATATCATGATTCCCGGCCATTCTTACACGGAAGCATGCCGGCGGTGATATCTCCGCTGGAATAAACATCCCCCCATTAAATAATCAAGGATTTACATGAGCGGTACGATATAGAGTACATAATAAATAGACATGGGGTAAACATAATGAATGATAACGCCTGCATACATTCCATAGTAATGGCCGTCCGCCATGACCTTTCCCGGGGAATGAAAAAAGAAGAGGTATTGAAATCATTGTCGCAGGTCATCAGCAGCGATCTTTTCAACAGAGTGCAGAAAGAATTATAGTTTTTTTCACTTCGCCGCACCCTGTCAACCTTCCGGAAAACCCTTTCCGGCATATTTAATGCTTAACCTGTTCCGGGGTGTATCAGTTGACGAGTTACTCCTCCAGGTGCGCCCGAAAAAACCATAATAATACCTGATAAAAAACCTGCCCGGTTCGAATGATTATGATTAAATAATTAAATAATACTTGTGAATTATCATTATTTTTATAAACTGTTATAAAGAGCTTGAATTATTTATAGTTCTGAGTAGTGCTGTCCTATCAGGTAATTCATTTCAACAGTTTATTTTTAATTTAAAACCATAACAGAGAGACCTGTCACGCAACTGGTCAGATTCTTGAACAATGAACCTTCCGAAAATGGGGATCATCAACAAGTTATAACAGCGTAATGGCAGGTAAAAAAAATCGGAGGTCGATTATGAAAAAAATCACATTGTTTATGGGAATTTTTCTATCTTTTCTGATGATCACTTTTTCTGCCACGGCCCTTCGTGCGGAAACAGCCAAAAAATTCAATTTATCCATTGGCGGCTACTTTGGCATTGGCGGCGCAACAGAATGGGACGACAGGAACGAAGACGACCAGCCAGGCGCGTTCGCACTCGGGATCGAGCCCGAGCTTCAGTTTTTTCCGATAGACAAGCTTGCGGTCAACTTCAGGGGCCCTATCTGGGAGCGGCTTTTTTACGCATATGACGTTCCTCACCGCGAAGATTTTGAGGCACCCATGGATGTTTTCCCCTTCATCTTCGGCGTCAGGTATTATTTCCCGGTGCACAGGATAGTGAAAATGTTCGTCGGCGGCGGCATCGGCTTCAGCATCCTCCAGGTGCACCTGCCCGGATGGTACACGGATTATACCGGGGTAGAGACCGATCCGGAAGTCCGCGCTTCAATAGATTTCAACGGCGGGGCGGAATTCGAAGTCATCAATCATCTGGCCCTGACCGCGATGTTTGATATCATGGTTCCCAATCTCGGCCCTGTCGACAAGCATGAAGACCCGCTCGCCCGTTTCATGTTCTTCTTCGGCGTGAGCTATTATATTCCGCTTAAAGGATAATTGATAATTTAATACTATAGGAATATTGGATACAATCTATTAAAAAAAAGGGGCTGTCCTAAAAGTCGTCTCGATAGTAATTTCGTAACGCTCATTGAGTGATTTTGATGGAGAAAACATCAAAATCGTATCGAAATGAGCGGGAATACTGTGTCCTCTTTACGAAATTCACTCGGCGGACGTTTCTTGGGACAGCCCCTTTTTTTGATGTTACTTTTTCATCCTATCAAAACAGCCGGATTAACATCCCTCAATCAATCAACCAGCGGGCATAAAGACGCGCTAGCTCTTAACTATTCCATGAAGCAGAACATCGAGCGAGGTGTTCATCATCGCCTCAATTGAATCGATATCAGATTTCACGTATGACTTGATAATGAACATCACATACACCGAATACAGGAAGGACGTGACGTGGTCGACATCGATTTTACGGAACCTTTTTGTTTCAATGCCCCTCTTGAGAATGCGTTTCAATATGTCCATGGACTCATTATTGATATCTGCAAAATGGTCTTCTCTGGTGTTGAGGGGGAATATCGCCGGGTCTTTGAGGAGAACATTCCTCAAATCATTGTCTTTGTTGAGGTAGGTCACACCGGTGAGCGCGTAATTTTTAAGCTGGAGCAGCGCGTCATCCACGCCTTCAATGGACTGCAGCGCGGTCCGCTGCCACTTGGTCAGGCCCCAGGACACGGCTTTTTCATAAAGGTCGCGCTTGTCCCGGACATAGCGGTACAGGCCGCTTTTGGTCATGTGAAACTCGCCCGCGATATCCTCAAGGGTTGTTTTGCGGTAACCGAATTTTCCGAAAAATTCAAGGGCGACCGTATATATCTGCTCTTCTTTTACCTGGCGCTTCTCGGCTATCCTGTCTACTGTCTTTTTCATCCCCTACCCCGATTTGCATATTCCCCTTTATGCAGCATTCATTCAGGTATTGTATACATTCCGGTGTCAAATTAAATCAAACATATTTTTTTATTTTGTGAACAAGTGAATAAAAAGTTCACTTGTTAATTTTAGTATTGACATCCATAAGGGCCCGATTATGCTGATCAACAGCCGGAGAATCAAACATTCTAATCTGAGGAGGTAAACGGAATGGATGATACAAGCAAAAGCAGAATTATACAAATGCGCATGGCATGGGCCGTTATCGCCCTGTGCTATGTTATTGTCTGGGTTGCCCCGTTTTTGACCGACCTTTCAGGCCAGGCCCATGGGTCTGCGGAAAATCTCGCGAACCTGCGCGACACGTCAAAATTCGGATGGCATGTCATCACCCTCTTCGGGGCGATCTCATTCGCCTACGCGCTTGAAATGGGAAAAGGCAACTGGGCGGGCGTGTTCGGCGGCCTCGCGTTCATATTGATGGACACCTTCAATGAGATATGGAACGGCCTGATCTTCACCGCGACCGGGAGCTATTCGGCATACTGGATGTGCAGTTATCACACCAGCTTCCAGACGCTGATCGGATGGAACATCGAGATCATATTCAACTTCATGTTCTGGGGCCTGATCATCACGAAAACCATGCCCAAAGACAAAAACCAGAAATTTTTCGGCGTTATCAACAACCGGGTGTTGCTCGCTTTCATCTGGGGCACGCTGGGAGTTATCGTGGAGCTGATCCTGAATTCATTTGACGCGCTCATCTGGAATTACTGGTGGTGGAGCGCCCGGTTCCCGGTGCTTCTGCTGGTCCTGGCATACTTTCCCTTCGCGCTGCTGACCTTTTATGTTTACGACCTTCCCACGACCAAACAGCAGGCGCGGTTCATCGGCATAATGGGCGGGGTGCTTCTGCTCGCGCTGCTGATCTTCATCCCCCTTGGATGGCTGTAAGAAACGGATGACCAGAGGCGGGCCGCCCGATTGCATCAGGCGCGCCGGTTCCGTTCAGCACGACACTGCGGCTCAGGAGAGATCCCGGCCGCTCTGTTTTTTCAGGTACGCGGCTTTTTTCTTTTCACCGGACTTTTCGAGCATGCGCCACAGCGGGGGGATGACGGACGGCAGGCACATGAGCAGCTTCGGCAGGGTTGCCGAAAATCCCGGTACATAGGTCTCAACCTTCCTCTTGATGATTGCCCGGTACACGGCCTTTGCCACTGCCTCAGGCTTCTGCGGTTTGCTCAGAAACGTCAGGGGCGACCCGCCGTGCGCCGCCTCGTATTTGAGCATGGGCGTATCGATTGAATCAGGGAAAACGGCGCCGGTGAATATATGGTGCTTTTTCAGCTCGATGTTAAGGGTCAGGCTAAGGCCCCTGAGCGCGAATTTGGTCGCGCTGTACAGGGCGCTGCGGGTCTCGGGGACGATTCCCGCGAGTGATGACACAGTAATGATATACCCGCCGCCGGCCTTCTTCAGGGGCCCGACAGCCTCCCGGCAGAAATTGATCGCGCCCATCTGGTTGATCATGACCTGCCGGTCGATGTCGTCGTAAGAGCTGTCTTCAAAAAGCGACGGACAGATGATCCCCGCGTTGTTCACCAGAATGTCAAGGCGGCCGAATTTCCTTATCGTTTCCTCAACGGCCTTTTTCACATGGGCGCGGTCAGTGATATCGCACCGGAGCAGCAGCGGTTTACGCGACAGCCGGCCTGCGGTTTCTTTCAGGCCGTCCTGGTTGACATCGCACAGCGCGCAGGATATTCCCTTTGAGTCGAACAGGACGGCGATCTCGCTGCCGATGCCGCCGGCCGCGCCGGTGATGATCGCGACTGAACCGGACAGGTCTTTTTTCATGAGGTACTCTTCCCTGTTGATGTAATGAGGATGTTGTTTATCCCATGAACAGTATTCACGTCAGAAGGCGCGCGTCAATAACTTAACCGTTACGGCTCGAATTTCCACAGGTCATTCAAGTATCCGGCAGAGCCATCCCGGTCATAGCCGTAACCGCCGAAAAGCCACAGCGCGCCTGACGAGTCGATCCAGGACATGCCGCTTTCGTATCGCGCTCCCGGAATATTTGATACGCCCGGGGTACCCTGTGTCCCGTAGGTCCCGGATTGATTGGCGGAACTGGTGCCCGATACCCAGGTCCAGTTTCCGGTACCGGGATCAAACATCCACAGGTCATTCAGCGTAATATTACTTAAAGTATCAATATTGCCATGTCCTCCGAAAAGCCACAGGCAGGCAGATGAATCAATCCACGATTCGCTGTAATATCGTGCTCCGGGAATATTTGACGTTTCAGCCGTTCCCTGGGCCCCGTACGTTCCATATTGATCACATTGATCAGAACCGGAGACCCAGACCCACTCCAGGGTGCCCTGCTCATACCGCCACAGGTCATTCAAATAACCGCTTGAACCGGTACTGTCATATCCCTCCCCTCCGAAAAGCCACAGGGTATCAGCAGAATCGATCCAGTATCCACTATAACGCCTTGACCCTGGAACATTCCAGGCACTGCCTGATCCCTGGGTCCCATAAACTCCGGGTTGCTCAACTGCACCAGACCCTGACATCCAGGTCCATTCACCGGTCGCGGGATCATACCTCCACAGGTCATTTAAAATCCCTTTATCTATGGTGCCTACTCCCGTTCCGCCGAAAAGCCACAGACAATCCGATGAATCGATCCATGTCGAAGAACCTCCTGCCCGTGCCCCGGGAATATTCGACGTGCTGCCCGTGTACTGGGTCCCGTAGGTCCCGGCTTCATTAACTCCATCAGAGCCGGACATCCAGGTCCATTCGCCGGTTGCAGGGTCATACTTCCACAGGTCATTCAGCATCCCGTACGTGCCGCCGCTGTTGTATCCATTTCCGCCGAAAAGCCAGAGCATATCCGTCGAATCGACCCACGATATACTGCAATATCTTCCCCCGGGAACATTCGACGTGCTGCCCGTGCCCTGGGTGCCATAGGTCCCGGCCTGGTTGCGTGCGTCAGACCCGGATACCCAGGTCCATTCGCCGGTTGCGGGGTCATACTTCCACAGGTCATTCAAAAGTCCGGTTGAACCGGAACCATCATAGCCCTGCCCCCCGAAAAGCCACAGGCACCCCGAGGAATCGATCCATGATACTCCATATCTTCGCGCTCCGGGGATATTCGAAGCGTCGCCCGTGCCCTGCGTCCCGTATATAGCGTTTTGGTTGACGGTATCAGAACCGGCGACCCAGGTCCACTGCTGAAACCCGTAATCAGAAGAGGCGATGGATGAAGTGACCATGCCGGTCATATACGCTATCGCCTTTACGGTGCTCGTGCAGGTGAGCTCAAAGGAATCACCGCTTGAAATTTCGGTGCCAGAGGTCTCAGAGGGGTCAGAACCGTCCGTGGTATACCGTATTGACGCTCCCGCGGTGGCGCAGGTGATGGTTATTGTCTGTTCACTGTTATAATGTGACGCTGCCGGTGTCGGATCAATTGATGGCGTCTCGACAAGAATGGTCCAGGTCAGCGTAGCTCCCGAAGAATAGTTGCCTGCCGTATCAAAACTGGTCAGGGTGAACGTATACGCCGCGCTGTTGTCAAGAGGCGTTAAAATTATGGTTTCTGCACCCTGTGCCACACTTATCGGCTGGGTCACGCCGGTGGCAGTGGGAGTAAAGGAAACGGTCACCCCGGAATAACTTGTGTCGCCGGTCGGGTCGGTCCAGGTCAGGGTGATGGTCTGGTCCGCGGCCGTTGCCGCAAGCGCGGTGACATTTTCAGGTGCGGTCATGTCAATGGTCACCGCATACGAGGTGCTCGTTGAAGAAACATTGCCCGCGGCGTCGGTCTGGCGCGCGGCCACGGAATAGGTCCCGTCAACATCAAGGTCAACCTCCGCGGAATAGGTGTTCCAGGTTGTGCCGCCGTCAAGGGTGTATTCGATCGTGGCCCCGGTCTCGCCGCTTACGGTGAAGCTCTGCACGGTATTATAGGTGCCCGCCGCGATCCCGCTTACCACGGGCGCGTCAGGAAGGGTCATGTCAATCGTTACGGTGATGATATCAGTATCACCCGAGACGTTTCCCGCGAGGTCGGTCTGCCGCGCGAGCACATAATACGTGCCGTCAGTGCCCAGCGACACCGCGCTTGCGTAGGTGTACCACACCGCTCCTCCGTCGGTGCTGTATTCAATCGTTGCGCCGGTTTCACCGGCAACGGTGAACGTCTGCGTGCCGTTATACAGCCCGCTGATGATGCCGCTGATTACCGGGGCAACAACCGTGCGGTCAATGACAACGGTTACCGGGGTCGTGTACGCTGACACATTTCCCGCGGCGTCGGTCTGCCGCGCGAGCACGGTATAGCTGCCTTCACCGGAAAGGGTCACGTCTCCGCTGTAAGCAAGCCAGGTGGCGCCGCTGTCAAGAGTGTATTCAATATTGTCCTCTGTACCGGACACGGTAAAAGTCTGGGCGTCGGCATAAGACCCGGCGGTAATGCCGCTGACCACGGGCGCGTCGGGAAGTGTCGTGTCTATGGTCGCCACTATGGTCGGGGAAAAGCCCTGGGATTTGTCCGCATAGGTCTGGCGCGCGCTGACAGTATAGGTCCCCTCAGCGGAAAGGGTAACGTCCCCCGTGTACCCGGTCCAGGTGCCTCCGCCGTCAAGGGTGTATTCTATGGCAACGTCAACCGTACTGCTAATGGTAAATGTCTGGTCTGTATTGAATGAGCCGTTTGCAATGCCGTGGATCACCGGCCCCCTGACCACTGACGCGTATGTTTTAAGGGGGGTCTCCTGGTCGCAGGAAAGCACCCAGGGAAGAAAAAAAACTAACGCCATGCATATGAGCGAATAACGGTTTTTGGTTCTCATCGGCTCGTGTTTACCTCTGCTCAATGGCTTATAACCAGGCATGGACATTTATTCAGTTTGCCGCTTTCACACGGGAGATCAAAACTCGAAACAAAAAATATGAAGCGTTTAATTCATATAACGGGAAACCGATAAATAAACCGGGAAAACAGCTATAATGCCACTTATAATAGATATACCGGTAGTTATAATTAATATACAAAATTTTTTTAAAAAGATTCCGTCAAACGGCAAAATATCGGCTCTGAAGCTGATATTTTCAGCGATATGTACAGATTTCGAAGCGAAATTTATCGGCCAGGCGATGAGGAAATATACCGCAAGGCATTAATATAGGGACGTAGCGCGTTACCTGACAAAAAGACCTTGACTGTCATATACAGAAGCCTGTATTCTTAGCCTTGGCATTCTATTAGCGGCTGACGCTGCACCAGACGGCCGACCGGACGAAGGGGCCGCTGATTGCATGTTTTTTACTGGAGGGCGTTTTATGAAAAAGGTACTCATAACCGGCGCAACAGGATTTATCGGCGGCCACCTGGTAAAAGCGAACCTCGAGCGGGGAAACCGGGTAACGGCGCTTGTGCTTGCAGGCGACCCGGGTGCTGAAAAACTCGGGCAGCAGGGCGTTGACACGGTCGAGGGGGATGTTCGAGACTACGCGTCCCTGAAAAAGGCCGTTACCGGCATTGACATTGTGTTCCACTGTGCTGCGGTGGTAACGGACTGGGCGCCGAAAAGCCTCTTTGAAGAGGTGACCGTAGGCGGCACCGAGAACATGTGCCGAGCCGCAGCAGAGGCCGGCGTAAGCCGCTTCGTTGACATGAGCACCAACGATGTTTTCGGCATTGACGAAGACACCGTGATGGATGAGACCTTCCCCCTCCGTCCCTGGAACGAGCCCTATCCTGATTACAAAATCAGGGCAGAAAAAATCTCGTGGAAGTATTACCGGGAAAAAGGGCTCCCGGTCACCATGGTGTACCCGTGCTGGGTGTACGGTGAAGGAGACCAGACCTTCGTTCCCCTTCTGGCCGACGCCATCATCAAAAAAGACCTGATATTCTGGCGCAGGGACGTCCTGGTATGGCCGACCTATATCGACAACCTGGTCGACCTGCTCATGTTCATCTCGGAAGACCCGCGCGCGGTGGGACAGGGCTACCTGGTCCATGACGGGGAATCGGTGACCCTCCAGGAGTTCTGCGCGGGCATTGCTGCGGCCATGGGCGTCCCCCCCATAACAACGCATATACCATACGCCGCCGCCTATGCCGCGGCGTGGCTCATGGAGCTGGCGTGGAAAATGCTGAGGAAAAGAAGCAGGCCGCTACTCACAACCTACACGGTCAAGAACCTGGGATCACGGTTCCGCTTTTCCATTGAAAAAGCGGAGAAGGAGCTGGGCTGGAAACCGAAGACATCCTACCCCGAGGGCTTCGCGCGCACCATGGCCTGGCTCAAGACCCTTGACCTGGAAACACTCAAAATCAAATAACACCACACTGAAGGAGCGAATCCATGAACGAACAACACAACAACAAGGCGATGATTGTCCTGAGCCTCATCACCGCAGTGGGCCTGCTGCTTTTCTGGATCGGTTTTTTTACCGTGGGCCTCGCGCCCGAGAACCCGCCCGCGTGCTATTTCGCGTATGAACACTCCTTTCCGCTTCCTGACACGGTGCTGGCGCTCGTGCTCCTCGCCGGGGGGATTCTGGGCCTTAAGGGCCGGCCCCTGGGAACGACCCTTCTCGCGGCCGGGGGAGGGGCGCTTGTGTTCCTGGGGCTACTCGATTTCTGCTTCAATTATCAGAACGGCATGTACTCGATCTCGACCATGGACCTTATACTCAACGCGTTCATAAACATCTGGTGCGTGGCATTCGGGGGAGCTCTCGTTGTCTCATGCCGCAGGTAAAGCCGACGCATGAGTGGTGTTCCGGCTACATGCAGCATCACTGCACATAGCCGGTGTCATCCTACCGGTCCACTGCCAGAACAGATTCCAGTGTTTCACCGGAAAAATTCCACAGGCGCACCTCGCTGGAATTCACTTTTTCAAGCTGAAGGCACTGCGGCCCGAGAAGCAAAAATCTCCCGTCATCATCATTTCCACGGTAAGCAACCAATACACTGCGGGTTGATAATACAGTAGCAGATATATCAAAAGCGTAATAATCATCGAAATATTCTGGTCCGCTAATGACTGATCCATATGACGTGCATAGAGCATACCGTCCCGCAGATGAAGAATTATCTTCGCCATAGGCGACGAACACAAGACCACTATTCATAGTCACGGCTGAAATATAATCTGCTCTCGTGTTATCAAACGGGGCGGGCCCGTATGTGGAGTTCCCTGATTCATCATATATTACCAAGGTCCCGTAACCGGAATTTCCCTGGTCGCAATACGCAATAAACACACTGCCATCCGAAAGAAGAGTTGTGGATATAGCACCGGTCGGACTGCTTGAAAAAATAGTTGGTCCTGCTACACAGGTCCATGAGGTATTGTATATCACGAAGGTCCCGTAACCCGAATTGCTTCCGTCAGTGTATGCTATGAGCAGGTTCCCGTTTGAGAGCGTAAGCGTGGAAACATTGCTTGTTGCTCCGGAGTTAAATGTAAAGGGCCCTGCCAGAGGGGATCCGCTCGATGAGCCTACGGCAAAATTTCCAGATCCTGAACTGCTGCTGCAGAATGCCAGAATAATATTGCCGTTTAAAAGGCTTGTCGTGGAAATACAGTTCGATGGTATATCTAAAAATGAATGAGGCCCTCCAAAATGGTCACCTGATTCATCGTATATCACAAATGTCCAGCTGTCAGAATTGCCTCCGTCACTGTATGCTATGAACACATTTCCGGTTTCAAGAAGCGAGGTTGATATACATGATGTATCGGCCTCGTTAAACACGGTCGGCCCTGCAACAGGGCTCCCTGACGAACTGTATATCACGAAGGTCCCATACCCTGAATTATCTCCATCACGATAGGCTATGAGCACATCACCATTTTGAAGTGTCACTGCAGAAACATATGACACACTACCGCTATCAAAAGTCTCAGGATCAATTTGCTTTATTAACAATTCGGTTGCGAAGTTTGTCCTGTAATCATCATAGTCATAAATACAGCCGTCCTTTACGAACTGGGCCGTAAAGGTCAGGTTGTCCTGATTAAGATTATGCCGTAACGACAGATAACTCCCGTGGGGGATGTCGCCGCTTACCCTGAAAGTAGCCGCATCCGACGAATTTGAACTGTCGTCATCACAGCCGATGCTCAGGACCGCAATAAGCATACACAGAATAAAACATTTTTTCATGATACATTTCCTCCTTTCTTTTCCTTTGAACGCCCCTTTGGTCAGCAGAATTCAGGGAAACGCCTGAAAATCAGATTCGGGAAGCGCAGGATGGTCTTTATTAATTGTATTTTTGGAAGAAAGTAGCATCAGGTACGCGTAATGTCCGGCCATTTGCAGTACGTCTGCAAATGGCCAGTTGAAATGCAGATGGAAGCCTAAAACATCTATAACAACAGTCAGGATTCCATAATACTTCAACGGAACTCATGAAGTAATTAAATTTCTATCAGGGGAACAATATGATTAGCCTTATACCATCGTCGCTGTATATAAATTATGTTTGATTTTATTCAGAAATATCTGCTATTGTTATGCAAATAATATTTGAAAAAGAAAAATCCGAGCAGAAGTCATGGTGCTGCAAACAGGAACTTCATTGTTAACAGTAAATCACATCCCTTATCTCATAATTCTCTTTAGTGGATTTTTTGCCTGGATGCTTGCATTGGGACAGATCACTTTAAAAGAAAGGCAAATAAAAAACTATATACTGATAACAATGCTGGTCTCAACAGGGATTCTCCAGATAAATGCCGCCTTTCATTTCATGTGTCCTGAAAGCCCCTGCTACAGGGTATCGTCGGTATTAAGCATCCCTTCGTGTTTTTCTCTTGGCCCCCTTATATATTTTTACTTTCAACACCTTATTTACAGGGATTACAGATTCAAACGAAAATACATATACCATTTTATTCCCGGAATAGCTGCTACCGTTGCTGTTCTTTTCCTGTCAAATAAACTTTACCAGTGGGAATATCTGCATTTTGAAAAGTTATACGGAGTTGCTGCATTTATAATACTCCATGCAGCCATGGTACTTGTTTTCCTGTACTGCTTAATCGTATGTTATAAACTCTGTGTCCTTTATAGACAGATGCAGCCCCGAAGAAAAAACATAATACGCCCGGGCCTCGTACTTATCGTGACATCAATCATTGTGTACATATTATGGACCTTTCATGCCGTATTTCATAAAGGAATATTAGAAATCACCTATCTTTTTATAAGTGCAATAATTTTTGGTCTTTACTTAATCGGCAACCGCTATCCTGAATATCTGTATATCCTGCGTCTTGAAGCATCCCGCCTGGGGTACTCCCGCTCACAGATAAAAGACATTGACGTACCGGCAATTGTTCAAAGCATAAAAGAATTGTTTGATTGCGAAAAAATATACTGTGACGAAGAAATCAGTCTTAAAGGCCTAGCTGATGAACTTTCCATTACCCCGCACCAGCTTTCAGAAATCCTCAATGAGCACCTCAATAAAAACTTCTACCAGTTCATCAATGAGTTTCGCATCCAGGATTCACAGGAAATGCTGATACAGGATCCTGCAAGATCCATAGTCTCTGTCGCAACCGCTGTTGGCTTTAATTCTCCTTCAGCCTTTTACACGGCTTTTAAAAAAATCACCGGCCAAACCCCAAGCCAATACAGAAAAAAAGCAGATAAAACATAAACCGGCATTATCACTGTCTAAAACCTCCTGATTGATAAAACAGAACACGAGTCCCGCTTCATGTTTATCGAGGAAGATGACAACTCATTAAAAATAATTATACTACACAGGTACTTGTATAATTATAATTCCACAGGAGGGTGACATGATGAAAAACATCGTTATCATGTTCTTTGCCGGATTTGTTATTACATTAATATTTTTCTCTGGCTGCTCAAACTCTGATGAATCAGGTGATCGATCTTCACAAAGCAGCTATTTTAATTATGACCGCTATCAACAGCCTGAATACTCCGGCTCAACAAAGCAGTCTGAGTATGTTACCATGAGCGACAGTGTTGACCTTGCCGTAGACATTTACCTGCCTTCAGACGGCCCCGCGCGGGATTCATTTCCGGTCGTTTTCATGTATACTCCTTACAATCGGGCAACAATAAACCCCGAAACCGGGACAGTATCCGATAACTCGACTCATTTTCTCATTTCATATGGATACGCAGTTGTCGTGGCAGACATGAGAGGCACAGGCGCCTCATTCGGCACCCAGGGCCCGTTTATTCCAAAGCTTGGAGAAGACGGAAAAGAACTTGTCGACTGGATAGCGTCACAGAGCTGGTGTGACGGTAATGTCGGCATGATGGGGCAATCATATCTGGGATGGAGTCAGCTGGCGACCGCGAAAAATAAACCGGGTGCGCTTAAATGCATCATGCCTGAAGTAGCCCCGTTTGAAGGCTATACTGCCGGATTCCGTCCCGGTGGCATTGCAGCGCAAAACTGGATCACCAAGTACAGCGCCTATCTCAACGGCAAAAACCTTAATTACTTCTATCCTTCAGCAGGGATGCTGCCCGCTGTTCCCGTTATTGACGAGGACGGTGACGGCGAGCTGGTGGATGAAATTCCGGAGATGGATGAAGGGAATTCATGGACCTTTCTTGACGATACCCTGAGTTATGCGGACGGAAGCAGCAGAACAGAAGATTATCTATATAACGCCACCATGGCCCACACGTCGAACATTACCTTTGCAAATATGAGTGAATACATGCCATGGATTGATTCTCCCGCCCCATCACCGTATGAGGAAATGTCATATACAGACGGGAGCCCCGGATCTTTCGCCCAGGAAATCATGGATTCAGGAATCGCCATCTATAATATTGGCGGATGGTTTGACGGGTTCACGAGATGCACGGTAAAGATGTTTGCGACACTCAGGTCAGTTAATCCATCGAAACTAATCATGGCACCACGGTTTCATATGCCCTATATTACGTCAGCATATGCGAATTACTTCGCCTATGAAGGGAGTTACACCGAACAAATGAATATTGAACGGCTGCGTTTCTTTGACAGGTATCTCATGGGTATTGACAACGGAATCGACAGCGAACCCCCGGTTTATGTGTACACAATGAACGACGGATGGAGAACGGAAAATGAATGGCCTCTTGAAAGGCAGGAAATCACTTCCTTCTTTTTTAATGAAGGCAACAGCCTTTCAGAAAAACAGACACAGGACGGTACAGATGTATATACCGTAGACTTTACTCATACCTCCACTTACGGTTCAAACACAATAAGCAGATGGCTGATGATGTACATGCCTGATTCAACCATGACCCGAACGGCTAAAGACAATCAATGCCTTGTGTACGAGACCTCTCCGCTTGACAGTGATACCGAGGTAACCGGTCATCCCGTTGTCGACTTCTGGGTGTCATCAAACCAGGCCTACGGCGATTTTTATGTTTACCTGACCGATGTTGATGAGGACGAAGAATCCATATATGTCACCGAGGGCAAACTTCGCGCAGGCTGGAAAAATCTCCATGAGGACGATGACCAGGTTGACGGGGTTGTTGATGTGTTGCCTGAACTCCCCTGGCACGGTTATAAGGAAAGTGATTTTGTCGATGGTGTTCTTTCCGGCAGTGCGGTTATTGAACTGAGATTCGATTTAATCCCCACTTCATGGCTTTTCAAGCAGGGACACCGGATTCGTGTTGCCATTGCATGTGCTGACGCTGAGGAATTTGAACTGAATCCCGGACTGGCCCCATCAAATGATCCCGCGGAATTGCCGCCTACGGAGATTACCGTTCACCGTTCACTGACATACACATCAAGAATCGAATTGCCGGTAATCCCAAGATAAAATTTCACTCTCATTACCGGGAATATCATATCCCCTGGCCTCTTCTTTTAACTATGGAAGGGGCCTATTTCTTCAAAGTGCCGATGATCCTGCTCATCTCCTCCGCGCAGACCGCGAGCATGCCGCGTTCCTCTTCGTCAAGGCCATGAGTGATCACGCGCTCAACGCCGGACTCTCCCACAACGGAAGGAAGCGCGAGGCAGATCCCGTGGTACCCGTGTTCACCGCCGCAGTATATGCTGAGCGGAAACACGGCCCGTTTATCAAACACGATCGATTCAATGATCTCGGCAATGGTATTGGACGCGGCATAAAATCCGCTCCTGTTGATGAGCCTGACCACGATCGTGGTGCCCGCCTCTTTTGTTTTGTCGATCACGGACGTGATCTCCTTTCCGGAGAGAAGGTCCCGCACGGGCACGCCCCCGGCAGTCGCACTGCTGACCAGAGGGATCATGTTGTTGTTATGAAGGCCGATAACCGTTCCTGAAACCGAATTCACCGAAACCCCGGCCGCCTCGGCGATGAAATACCTGAACCTGAGAGCGTCAAGGGAGCATCCGAGACCGAACACGTTCATCGACGGCCACTGCTCCTTCAAATACCAGGTGAGCACGTCAACCGGGTTCGTAACCAGGAGCACAATCGCCGAAGGGCAGTGCGACATTATTGACTCGCCAATGCCGCGCACGATCTCCTGGTTCTGCTGGAGCAGGTCCATCCGGGACATTCCCGCGTGGCGGGCGGCCCCGGCACTGATGATGACAACATCCGCCCCGTCAAGACCGTCAATGGAGCCGCAGGCGCGCACCGGCGTGTCTGACCCGAAGGACGGAGATGCCTGGTTGATGTCCATCACCTGGCCGATCGCAAAATTTTCATTGATGTCATAGAGGAAGGTATTGCCGAGCTGCTTTCGCGCGATAACCTCGGCGGTTGACGCGCCGATGTTCCCGGCTCCGGCGATAAATATTTTTGAAACAGCCATATAGTTCTCCCCTCATTATGATCTTTCAGTCTTAAAAACTTCAGAGAACAAAATCAGGAAGCACTTCTTAATAATATACAATTACCGGATTTAATGCAATTGTATTTCTATGGTAATACTGCCCATGCTGATATTACACCGATTAACCAACTGCCAGACACAAACAGTTTCCATCGCCAATGATCACCTTTCGTGCTTGCTTATTGACAGTGCTTGCGCCGCTCCGTGAAACCGAGGCAAATTATTCCACTATGGAGTTGACACCGCCCGGAACATAAAGTAAGATAAAATATCAACATTAAAGCTGTTTCCGTTTCAATGAAATATCTCCGGAGGAGCCATCTTTTTCAAGCAGGAAGCATAAAATAAATTTTCATAATATCGGGAGGTACATTATGGATTTTATCTGTCCAAGCGCTGAAAATTGCCCGATTTTTACCGGGATATTGAAAGATAAGGAATACTCGACTAAAGCCTACAAAACACAATACTGCGAAAATCCTGATAAAAGAGAAGAATGCCGCAGGTGGCAGTGCAAACAGAAATTCGGCAAGGTTCCTGATACCCTTCTGCCGAATTCAGGAAAAACACTGGAAGAAATCGGCAGGGAAAACAACTGGGCCCTGTAGCGGCAGGTCAATGCCGGGCACGCAAGCCGAACCCGGGCCGGGACGCCAATGAACATTAGTTCGTCCCCGCCCGTATAACCCTGATTAACTATTGACAGATTTAACCGCGCTGATACAAGGTCTCAACTTCAGCGGGGATCTGTATTCATGTTTTTTGTTGATAAGCCGTACATTTCTGATCTGTTTAAAAAAACCGTCCGTGACCATGCCATCCCGGTGGTGGGCACTGACACGGCACAGGCATCCAGCCTCTATCCCGGCACCACAATCATCAGCGAAGACAGGGCAATCGCGATGGCCCGCGAATCAGGCGAAATTCCCATCTATACTATATCCGAAAATTCGATCGGCTGGATAGCGAAGCATCTGGCGTTCAGCGTCCTTCCCGAAAAAATCGACCTGTTCAAAAACAAGCTGAAATTCCGCGAACTGACCCGACCCCTGTTCCCGGACTTCTTCTTCAAAGGCGTTCGCTCTGAAGAGCTTCGCGCTGTCCGCTTTGACGAGATCCCCCTGCCCTTTATCATAAAGCCCGCAGTCGGCTTCTTCAGCATGGGCGTGCATAAAGTTTCCAGTCACACTGAATGGAACAGGACCGTTGACTCTCTGACCGCCGAGACTGACCGGCTCAGGGGCATATACCCGGAAGAGGTATTCAACGCCGGCTCATTCATTATTGAGCAGTGCATTGAGGGCGAGGAGTACGCGGTTGACGCGTTCTTTACGGCAACAGGCGAACCGGTGATCGCCGGCATCTTCAAGCACGTGTTTTCTTCTGACGCCGATGTGAGCGACCGGGTTTACCTGTCGTCAAAAAAAATCATTGAAAGCAACCTTGAAGAATTTACCGGATTTATCGGAAGCATCGGCACCCTGGCCGGCGTGAAAACCTTCCCCATGCACATTGAACTCAGAAGAAACGCCGCAGGGGCACTGCTCCCCATAGAGGTAAACCCCATGCGCTTCGGGGGATGGTGCAGCACACCGGATATGACCACGCTGGCCTATGGAGTTAATCCCTACGTCTGTTATTACACGCAGAAAAAACCGGACTGGCCCGCGGCCCTCAGAGGCAAAGAGGGGAAGCTCTTCAGCCTTATCGTACTGGACAACCCGACCGGCATCAGCGGTGACCGGATCAGCTCATTCGATTACGAAAAACTGCTGACGCGATTCGAAAAGCCGGTCGAGCTCAGAAGAATAGACTATACGAAGTATCCCGTGTTCGGGTTCCTGTTCACTGAAACCGGGGAAGACAATTTCAAGGAACTTGAAAACATCCTTGTGTCAGACTTAAGCGAGTTTATTACGATCTCCGCATAAAACATTCAGCAATATATCCTTTAAAAATATCCGCCCACTTTACACCTTCTTGAGCAGGGACTTGACCACCTGTTTGTGAAACGGCTTTATGAAGAAAAAATAAATTTTCCCGAGAAGGTTGTTGAATTTAACGATCGTGGTCAGGTAAATGCCTGTGCCACGAGGGGCCTGCTTTTTCATCACTGATATTCTGAAATACAGGTGCTTGTCGTCCTCGCCCACCACGACCTCATGTTCGTTTTTCTCTATCACCGGAATTTCATGGTCGCCGGTCTTCAGGCCAAACAGCCTGACGATAAACACCTGCCTTATTTTCAGCAGAGCCTGTATCCAGCCGGGAAGGGTGAATATTCTTCCGGTGATCTCATCAACCGAATCATCCGTGTCCTTTATGACCATATAGGAATCACAATAGTCAATGGACCCAAGGCCCTTCATGACCAGCGAGCCTTCAGGGGCACTGTCAAATTTATAAAACTCCTTCATAAGCCCTTCCTGCTCCCCATCCAGTCGAAAAACCTGCCAGCCAGCTTTTTAAACGGGTTGAGCTTCACCGGGTAATAGTAATCCGATTCAAACCATCCCTTATCACGATAATACCGGTAGTCCTTGAAATCCTCGTTAAGCATTCTTTTTATACCCGACCGGGCCCACCTGAAGATCATCACCCTAAACAGTGAAGGAACGGGGAATTCTTTCTTCACAAGCTGCAAATAAAATTTTTTACTCAGCCTGTCGATCGCGGCGTCAAAATTCATTTTGTCTTTCTCACCCATCGGCTCAAGGGAACGGACGCACACCCCGCTCACGACATTGAACCCGAACCCGTTCCCGATGAAGTCAAAGTACTTCACGATTTCCTTGCCGCCGTAGATCCCCTCAACAACAATGCCGGTGAAGGTCTTGCCGAAAAAACGCGGGCGATGAAACAGGAACGCGAGACGGTCAAGGAACACTTTCATGATCCCCGAAACGTTAAAGGAATAATTGGGGGACGCGAACACGACCCCGTCCGAACGCTCAAGCTTCTCGATCAGCATGTCCCGGTCGTCCCTGAACCTGCAGAGCTCTTCGCCCCGGTCAAGGCAGAGCTTGCATCCCTGGCATATCCCGATGTCGCACTCGCTCAGCCGGACGATTTCGCAGTCGACATCGCCCATTGACTGCAGGTTCTGTAAAAAGCGCTCAACCGCGTAACAGGTATGCTTCTTGGTCGCTGTTCCGATAAACGCGGTGACTTTCATTCATCCCCCCTTTCTTCTCAACCCGGGTGCATGATTTATTAATAACCACAGTTTCCCTATGTCAACGGTGCCGGTCCTGCTTTTGGAGTAGCGATGGATTGTGCACTGTTCTTTCATGGCGATAAGGATGCTTCCCCCCTCAGGCCAGGTATTTTCGGGAAGGCTCCTCAAATACAGCAACAGATTAGAGTCGGAGAATTATTTTTCAATCATTATTTGGGGATGGAGAAGCGTTCTGTTGCGGAATGCGATTATCAGGTTTTTCATTACTTAAATTAATCAAAATAAAAAAAATATTGAAATTATTACCCGTAGCGATTATAGAGTCATAATATTACAAATAACGAGGTGTTCTTAATGAAAAAACTCTTTTTAATATTCTTCATCAGTCTTTTTTCACTTTACATGGGTTGCGGAAGCGGCCAGGTCAAGACCACATATGATGAGTTCAAAGGTGCGACTGTTGTCACGATGAACATGGTTCATAAAATAACCGACTGGAACGCTTTGATGCTCATGTCATGGAAAGGTGATTACAGCCGTGAAATAGTTAAAGGGAAAAAACAGCCGGTAATAGTATCCTTCATGCTTCGCGCTAGCGGCGGGCAGGACGACTTACTATTACAAATAGACCCTCTCGAGCCAAAGGCCTTTGTGAAAGTTGACGACACAACCTTTAACCTGAGCCTGGCTGAAATGTCAGCAACACAGCACAATAACTATTCCGAAAGCTCAATACAGGTGGGTCCCAGTAAAAGCTTTGATAAAAGCAGCTACCGAATATACACAGGTAAAATCGCTCTTGACGGTAATATTGAAAAAGCAATAATGAAATCCTCTTCAATGATGTACCGTCTCTATTCTGGAACAAAACCCATTACACTCCAGGTGAACGATGACCAGCTTGCAAGCATAAAAGAATTTCTCACCACTGACCAGACAATGACCAACTAAACAGTCATATTCTGACTTTCACCATAGTTTCCCCTTCGCGGGGAGCTATGGTGATTTAGCTCATCTGAAAGACGACATATGTCCCTCTATAAAAAATCAATATCCGGCATTCCTGAATCAGCCAAAAAAAATTTGGGATAACAATCACAGCTCACACGCCGAAAACTGTAGACTACTCAAGAAGGACCTTTAGTGCAGCCTCAATATAAATACCGGACATATTCAGCACCGCGACAGGCAATCCGCGTAAAACCTGCTTCTCATGGTGAAGCCCGTCCTGAGCAGGAGCAGCAGCTTGAGCTTTAATGACCGCACTTTCTCCGCCGTCACCCCAACAATGCTGATAAACGGCAGGGAGGATAACCTTTTTGCGTAATTAAAACAATATGAGGCGCACGACGATCATCATCTAACCCGATCCAGAATGAGTAGATTGCTCAATTTTATGAATTACGCTACAGGCAGGCACCACTTTTTTTAAATTCAATTTTCATCCGGCTTTACGCGCAAAGCCCAGAGAACTGATCTCTTTTTCGATCTTTCTGCACTCATCTTCAATTTGAGTGACCTGTTTCATCTTTTCCTTTAATTCCTTATCGGCATATAAATCTTTTCTCTCCCGGTAAAGCACCGTGACGATATCACCGATTTCGGTGAGCAAAACATGCAGTTTTCTGTGACCCGTAAAAAGATCTTTTCTCAGCTGAGAATAATGGATCCCTTCTTTGCCTTTATCGAAGATTGTGCTTGCACCCTCTTTGATCCCGTCAACCGCAAGGTCAACGCCCTTCATAAAAACATCCTTTACGTCATTCCAGTAGCTCATACAAACCTCCTTCAATTCTTTAGTTATATATTAAAACTATCAATATATGGTGGTGATTTCAAAAAATGATCAGGGTGATACAAAAAGCACCTCTTTTCACATTCTGAGGATATCCAGTTAATACGGAGGTTAATGTATTCACAAAAAATTCCGGGAAGGTGATACTGATTTCGATATTACCGTCTGCGGCATTCAAACAGGTCTTTAACACTGCATATGTTTTCAGGGAGGATATGACAAGTAGTATGCCCTGTTAATCCTTCAGGTTAACGGTCTTTCCCGTTCCACCACTTCAAGAGGGCGGCACCATGAGTGTCGATGTGCGCTACAACAACACCTTGGGGTCAGAGCATTATTTTTCAAACATTATTTGGGGATGGGGAAGTCGCCTGTTCCCGAATTCAACTCACGCGCCGGAAACAGAAGACTGTTCAAGGAGCACTCTTACCGCAGCCTCAATATGAATACCGGCCGTATTCAGCACCGCGACGTTAAAATCGCCGTCCCTGATCATCAGCGGCAGCTCGGTGCATCCTAAAATAATTCCGTCGATGCTTTCTTTTTCAATAATGGCAGCGCACAACGCGACAACCCGTGCCTTCTTTTCGGGTATGACAATACCTTCTTCAAGATCGTCAAAGATGACCTCATGAATAAACTTCTGCTCCTGTTCCGGCGGCACTGACACGGAAATACCATACCGCGACAGGCAATCCGCGTAAAACCTGCTTTTCATGGTGAAGCCCGTTCCAAGCAGAAGCAGGCGCTTGAGCTTTAGGGACTGTGCCTTCTCTGCCGTTGCCTCAACAATACTGATAAGCGGCAGGGGGGATGATCTTTTTACGTCATCAAAAACGATATGGGGCGTGTTCGAGGCGATCAGGGCGAACTCGGCACCCGCCCTCTTGAGCTTTTCAATTTCGGAAACCAGGAGGCGCACCAGGTTCGGGTAATCGGACCTTGCCACCAGATCGAGCATCCCCGTCATGTCTATACTGTTGATAATTATGTGCGGGTAATCAGGCGAGCCCGATATTTTTCTGTACCCTGAGATGATCTCACGGTAATAATCAAGGGTCGACTGCGGCCCGATGCCGCCGATAATGCCTAATGTTTTCATAAAATTTACCGCAACCTCGAAACCCTTTCACTGATCGATTTTTTATGCCGCTCATCTGAAATATCAGGATCTTTTAAATCAGTGAATTTTTTGCACGGAAGCTCAGAACACTCGCCGCAGTTATGATACTTCTTATCAATGACCGCGCATTGGTATAACGGGCATATTTTGTCAGGCATGATCTGCCTGGCCCAGAAGGTTTTTCCTGTGACCGCATGGCAGCCATTACATTCACGGGCAAAATAACCGCAATCATTACACAGCAGACCGCAAACTGATAATAACTGGTTCATAGGCTTGCCTCCTTCTTTTTCATCTTTAATAAACAGGAGAGGCCCGCAAACACAAGCCTCTCCTGTTTCCTGAATAAATACAAGTATTAAAAAATAAATAGTTAATTGTCTTTTGCGCAGCCTCGAGAGAAGCCTTTCGGCTCCTGTTCAATCAAGGCAGCATGCCTGTTACGGCTTTGCTGATTCATTATCTTTTCTGCCCGGTTTTGCCTGTTTTTCCGCCCAGTCCTTATACAGGTTATCAATTCCATACATCTGGGCCAATCCCATTGAAGTCGTCATTAACGAAGTTGGATCACTCTGCGATCCCCCTGCCCAGAACACAACCAGTACCGTGACCTGGCCTTTGGTCATTGACCTGAAGGATTTTTTCCCTGAATTGTCAAGCAACGGCAGGGTGAAGTCAGGCGCCTGCTGGCCAAGCAGAGGATAGATTCGTGACTGATAATTGCCGGAAAGAATTTTAATAACATCCTTTTTCTTCTGCTGTCTTTCTTTCAACTCGTTGCCGAACTCGAGGATATGAAGGGAATCTCCCTGATTGCCGTCAATATAATTGACCAGTTCCTTCGTTTTCATTTTTTTCAGGTCATAGGGCATTTCTTCATTCCCGTTCAGGTTCAATAAAAGGTATTCCAGGAACTCGGCATATTTGTTGTCACTGACCGGCCGTATCTGCTGATATGTGTTCGCTATTCCCCTGATAACGCCCTTCCGGTCGATGAATATCAGCGTGACCGCCTGCTCCCGGTTTATTTTATACAGCTCAGCGATTTTACTGTAGAAGGTATTGCCTCCCGCGGTCGCGTCCCAGGCTTCAACAGAACCGATCAGGCCGGTGTCGTCCGAGGTCCTTCCGCCCATCTCCACTGAAAAGGCGGAACCCTTCATTGAGCAGTTTTCCTCAACAAAGATGGGAAACGATAAACCAAGCCCGGTCTTTTTTCTCGCGAGATCTTCCACAACATACTTGGCGTTTGCCATGTTTTCCGACATGGCCACACCGATTATCCTGAGTGCCGGCACTTCATTTTTATACATCCGCTTATGAGGGCTGTAACGGGCCGCATAAACAGCGGCAAACACTAAAATCAATAAAGACGTGAAAATCGCTCTTTTCATGAGAAACTCCTCTATTTATTAAATTATGCAATGCGCGGGGGCACCATGGCAGAAGGGACTCTTCAGTGAAGGGAACAGCCTTCTACAGTTTTCATTAATCACTATATCATATAACGATCAATTATACAAATACTTTTTGTACGCAAGATAATGGAAACTCCTGCAAACACGGGTAAAATCAGGATTTTTACAGCAGAAAAGCGTTAGTTTACATGGATTGGAAAATCATGAAATGTTTTATATCGAACAGAAAAATATGATACAATCTTTTTGTGGAATTGCACTGTTTCAAAATGATGAGAAAACCCTTGATGTTTTTCATGAATTGATTATGGGCACCTCAAAAAATCAGGAGTTTCATTATTATCAAATATGACAACTCCTGATTTTATCAGATATTGTGCCTACAAGGGAACATCAAAAATGTAATTTATAGAGGTTCCCTTATTTTTTTAATAACCTGTTTTTACACCATTCTTCATATTTTAAATAATGTTTATAAAATTCTTTTGGGGAAAGTATTGGAGCATTAATGCGATCCAATAAACTTGGTGAAACAGTTCTCTGACTCCCGAATTCTGCGCCTGCCTGACATAGTAAATCAAGATGAGGATCCAGTAATGAAATTTCCATTTGCAGGCCCAATGAGCCGGGAACGCAGAATGAAGCTGTAAATTCCGAGCCGAAGTTATATGCCTGGGCCTTAACGGTTAACTCAAGAGCATCGAAATTTTCAGCTTCAGGGAATCCTGACGTTGAGATGAGAATGAAGTATTGCGGCATTCGCCATGTAAACGAATGCCGAAATCTTCCATGAATATCTTCATGAATAAACGGCTGCATCGCGGCTATGCCTCGTTGTGCGAAGACTGAAAATCTTTTAGTATTTTTTTGATAATGATTCATATAATTTATTATATTTTTCATGAATCATTTTTTTATCAAAATCCCAAAAATCATTTAACATTTTATCTAATTCTTCATTTGAAAAATATTTTTCAGTATCAGGAAAAAATACTTTATCTTCTTTTTTAATATGCACAGGGTAAAAATTGATTAAAAAAGTCAATTTATCTATAATTGTATTAATACTTTTTGAATCTCCTTCAATATATTTTGTTTTAGCTTCAACAAGCTCTTTCACAATTTTTCGAGCTGCTATATGTTCATCAATTAATTCCTGCATTCCCTTTTTATCTTTATCATTTAATTTTTTATTATCTAATTCTTTAAATAGAATATCTTCTTCCTTCCCATGATGGGTACGATCTGCATATATTCTTATAAAGTCAACAAGAGTATCAATAAAAATTGAGTCAACCGTTTTGTTGTTCTTGATATTTACTAATTCTTTATTGGCAATTATCAACATTTTTTCAATTAGACGGTGTTCTATCATCAATGGCCCTCTTGGTTTCATTTCAAGCCTCCTAAAATCATTTTTTTAGCCTTTCGCATAACTAAAATTAATACATTAGATTTATTCAACATCACCTGCCGATAAACCGGCCTTCTCAAATCCGCTCGGCGTTATTCACCACTCAATTCCACCCTGCTCTATTTCATTCTCAAGAACAATCATACATCAGAAAGTGATTTTCTGGCAACTATTTCAACTCCAGATAACACGGCCATGATCGGCAGTGCGGGGTCACTCCGTCAGATACCTGACAAGTGTCAGCTCAAGACACAAAAAATCATACGATGCTTTATCCGGCCGTTAAAAAAAAGCGGTTAACGGGGATGAGGCTCTTCTCGCCAGCTATTACACTTTTCCTGTTTTCTCCCTGACAATCTCCCGGGCGGGGGTTTTTTCATACAGGATGGGGCCATCCACCGGCACGCGGGCAAAATCATTGTCAACGGATTTGAAAACGCGGGACGGCAGCCTCTTTGCCCCTGCACGGGCGATCAGCGGGAGCCTTTTCTGCAGGGGCCGGGTGATCTCATCCCCGAAGGCGTGAAGCAGTTCATCCGGCATATACCTGAGGCCCACGCCGAAGAGAAAGCCGGTAAAACCCATGGTGATCAGGCATCCGGGGCAGTTGCAGGCCAGCGCCTTTACGCCGCTCTCTTTTGCTTCACGGTACTTGATGCGCTGGTTCTTAAAAATGCTTTTAAAGATATTCTGGTTCCTGGCGAAGCTGACAGCGCCGCATGAAAGCTGTTCGCTCCGGTTATGAGGAAGTTCCACGAAATCCGCCCCTGCTGCCCGGTAGAGCCTGCGCAGCAGATCGCCCATCCCCTCGTTATCAGAAACATAGCAGGACTCATGAATGGCGGCATTAAAGCTGATGGGGTTCTTTACGGAAATGCCCCCGCTCTCATACTGTTCCCAGAGCCAGTGATACAGTGAAATGACCTTAAAGGGAAGTTTTGACCCGTAGACTTTTGGCAATATATTGTTGAGATAATTATAACAGGAACCGCAATACGCAACCAGCCGTGTGCACTGAAGCTCCGAAAGCCGCCGCAGGGTCCGTTCTGCAATATCAGCGTAAGACTGCCACGAGCCCAGGCGATAGGCCAGCTCACCGCAGCACAGGTCGCGGGGGCCGAACTTCGGCAAATCTTTAAGCACTCCTGAATGCTCGATGTCATAACAGCTCATCCTTCCGACACACCCGACCATAAGGATATCATCAGAAGGCCCGGGAACCCTCTCCCATTTATCAAGGATTCCCTGCTCCTCGGGAGAGAGCCGGGAATAAATGTCATTGAAGAGGTTAGCCTCGGGAAGGCCGTTTATGAGATAGGGAACAAAGGCGTTGACCCTGCCGTTTTCTCTTCCCTCGATGATTCTCTGCTGAATCAATTCATGGGGCCTGAGCCCTTCAGGACAGAAATTATTGCAGCTGAAACAGAGATTGCATTCATCAAAGACCCGGGGCGCCCTCTCGCCCCTGAGGAGCATGCCTATTTCCTTTTTGGCTTCTTCCTCTTGCATGCGCATGACCGGGCACTGCATAAGGCACTGGCCGCACCCGGTACAGGCGCTCCAGTCACAGCAGTCGCTGTACGAACGCGTCGATTTTTCAGTAAACTTCTGCCTGATATTCATTATGGCACCCCCTTGAATGGCCGCATGAAACAATTTTACCTGTATAACAAAACAATTATTGTATCAAAAGATGCTGAAAACCGGACCGGAAAACAGAAAGTCACAAGCCTGGACAACGTATTATGAATAAAAAAATGGAGATTCGATGATTGATGTTAGCAGTTAGAGGGGTTTGAGTTTATTTTGCAAGAACTATTTGGGGAAGGACGAGGAGCGCAGCGATGAAGCGGGTATGCTGCTCTACTTTTAAAGCTTTCCATTTGAAATATCAAAGAACCTTTCGAAAAAGCATATAAATTTATCCAGAACACTCTGCCTTTTTTTGGAACGCTCGCCTCCGGGTGAAAAACGCGAAACGGGCGGTAACACTCTGGCCAGATCCGTGCCGGTGGCTGCTACACTGCCGTTGCGAAAAGCGTTGCGTATAAATTTATAAGTTTCGGCGTGATTAAGATTTTCCTGCCTGATAATTTCTTCAAGCTCCTCAATTCGTTTCTTTTCCACATACTTTTGCCAGTCTTCATCAACCACAGAATGAATATCAAGCGATGCGATAAACTGGTTAATGAGGTCTTTTTTATTGCGCAGTTCAACGCTTGAGTCGATTGCCTTGTTAATGTCTATAAGCAGTTCGCGGTTTTTAATGTGGTCTTCGTGATATTTTTTTACAAGATCTAAAATATAATCGATATTGATCTCTATTTGTTTAATAAGTTCCATTTCAAAGACAATATCATCATTGATGTTTTCCTTTTCGCCTTCATCAGTTTTACGAAATTCATTATACAGGTCAATGTAGGCGCTGTGATAATCCTGTATGTCCCTTTCGGTCAAAATTTCGTTGCCGGCGAATTCGTCAAAAGTTATCAGAATGTTTCTCATCCGCAAAATCGCGCCATAAAGGCTTATGAAATCCTTTTGATTTTGTTCCCCGATGATTCGCTCACCAACGGGAAATTTTGTCATGAGTTCTTCAACCAGGCTTTTATATCCACGTACTTCCCTGTCCCCTTCTTTATAACCGTTGTAGTATTCATTATACGATTTGAGCAGCACAATACCGCTTGCTTCTTTATCACCAAAGAGGGCAATGGATTCATTGGTCGCTTTTTCCAGGTTGCGAAAACACACAATGTTTCCGAAGGTCTTGACCGTGTTTAAAATGCGGTTGGTGCGAGAATACGCTTGAAGAAGACCATGCAGTCTCAGGTTTTTGTCCACCCACAGGGTATTGAGCGTGGTCGCGTCAAAACCGGTCAAAAACATATTGACTACCAGCAGAATATCAACTTCCCGATTCTTCACCCTTTCGCTGACATCCTTATAGTAATTCTGGAATTTATCGGAAGAGGTGTCATAGGATGTCCCGAACATGGCGTTGTAATCTTTGATGGCGTTTTCAAGAAAATCCCTTGAGTTTTTGTCCAGGCCATCAGTGTCTTCGGAATTTTCGTCGGTCATGCCGTCGATTTCTTCCTCGTTAACACCAAAGCTGTAAATAAGGGCTATTTTGAGTTTCTTGTTCTCCGGCGCATCTGACAGTTGTTTTTTGAATTCAGCGTAATATTTTTTGGCCGTATCAATTGAAGAAACTGCAAAAATAGAGTTAAAGCCGGTCAATCGTATTTTCTCCATGATCCGGTCAACCTTTGACCTGTCCTTTGCCGTTACAATCTCTTTAATATTTCTGGTAACACTGTGGGTGAAAAACTTGCTGTTCCGTTTGGTTTTCTGATCAAAATGATCGCGGATATATTGAACGATATTTGCAAGGCGCTCAGGAGCGGCAAGCACCGCCTCGCGGTCGATGTCACGCACTTTCTTGTCTTCAATGTCTTCGGCTTCGCGCACGGTGGAAATATAATCCACCTTGAACGGCAAAACGTTTTTGTCGGCAATGGCGTCCACTATGGTGTAGGTATGCAATTTTTCGCCGAAAGCCTGCTCTGTGGTCTTGAAATCCGGTCGTCCTCCTGAAGAAGCGTTCTTGGCAAAGATCGGCGTGCCGGTAAATCCGAATAGATGATAGTTTTTAAACGCTTTAGTGATTGCGGCGTGCATTTCGCCGAACTGTGATCGGTGGCATTCGTCAAATATCAGCACAGTATGGCCCGTAAAAACAGCATGGCCTTTATTACGTCCGATGAAATGATCGAGTTTTTGAATAGTGGTGATAATAATACGCGCGTTGGTATCTTCCAGCTGGCGTTTTAAAATAGTCGTGCTGGTATTGCTATTGGCCGCGCCTTTTTCAAACTTGTCGTATTCGCGCATGGTCTGGTAGTCAAGGTCTTTGCGGTCAACAACAAACAGCACCTTGTCAACATAGGGCAGTTTGCTCGCCAGCTGGGAAGTCTTGAAACTGGTCAGGGTTTTTCCCGAGCCGGTGGTATGCCAGATGTAACCGCCTGCCTCTACGGTGCCTGTTTTTTTATAGTTGGTGCTGATCTCGATTTTACTCAGTATCTTCTCGGTCGACACGATCTGATACGGCCGCATCGCCAGAAGCTGTTTATCGGTGGTAAACACGCAGTAGCGGGTGAGGATATTGAGCAGCGCATGTTTGGCAAAAAAGGTTTTGGCAAAATCGACCAGGTCGGGAATGGGCCTGTTGGTCGCGTCAGCCCACCAGCTGGTGAATTCAAAGCTGTTGCTGGCGCGTTTGCCTTTCTTGACGGCGCCTTCGCGTGATTCCCTGATATGTTCAGAGCGCGTGGTGTTGCTGTAGTATTTGGTGTGCGTGCCGTTGGAGATGACAAAAATCTGGACATATTCAAAAAGCCCGGAGCCGGCCCAGAAGCTCTCGCGCTGGTAGCGGTTAATCTGATTGAATGCTTCCTGGATCGCCACCCCTCGACGCTTTAATTCAATATGCACGAGGGGCAGGCCGTTGACCAGCACCGTGACATCGTAGCGGTTGGCCCGCTCCCCTTCTTCGGTGGCATACTGGTTGATCACCTGCACACTGTTTTCGTGGATTTTGTCCTTGCGGAGCAGATAGATATTTTTAACCGTTCCGTCATCACGTTTCAGAATTTTGATGTAATCTTCCTGAATAGCGGCTGTTTTTTCGGCAATGCTCTGGTTGGGGTTGGCGATCTCGCCGAAAAAAACCCGTTCCCATTCTGTATCGGAAAAGGTAAAATCATTCAATTTTTCAAGCTGATCTCGCAGGTTACGCACTATATCGGCCTCAGAAGTTAGGGGCAGATAGTCATAGGCCTGTGACTGCAACTGCTCAATAAAGGTTCGTTCAAGCTCCGCCTCGCTCTGGTACGTTTTTGCGGTACGGTATGCAGGCGTGTATTCAGCTACTACTGTGCTCTGCGGGTTTTCGGACACTAAATTGTATCGGTTATTGTTCTTCATATTATTTTTCCAACGGTTTAAAAGTGAGCAGCTTGTCACGGTAGTACTCGTATTGTTTTCTCCGGGCTTTCAATTCCGCAGGCAGGCCGACTGAAAGGTCATTTACCAGCACGTCAAATTTGTCGAGAATGGCGACGATGCGTTCCTGTTCGGCGAGTGGCGGGATGGGGATTTTATAATTAAGAATTTTATCTTGTTTTACACGAATAACCTTCGCTCCATGCGCAAATCGTTCTTTGTATCTTTTAAAATTTGTTGTCTGTAACAAGTAAGTTATAAATTTAGTATTTTGTTGATGACGAAAAGCAAACATATCTCCACTAATACAAATCTCATCACCGAGCCAACCCAATGGCTTACAAACATCCTCAATATTTTCACTCACACCTGATATAAGCACATTACCCTTTTGGGCCTTTTTTAATTTTTTTGCCAATTCTGGCGACACAAACGTTTTTGTTTTATTTGCATAGGTTCCAAAATATGTATAAATCTGACCGTAGTGAATACACCCGACGCCGCTTTCAGTAAAATCTTTCTTTTGTAAGCCACTTCCTCTAATAAGAGTACCAACCTCCCCCAACATCTTCCACTTCACATTATCCCCAAAGGTCAGTAGCTCATCACGATAATATGTATACTGCTTCTTTCTCGCTTCCAGCTCCGCCTCCAGCTCCGCCTCCAGCTCGGTAAAGGTGTCAAGAATTTTCACGATCTCTTTTTGGATGGGAAGGGGTGGTATGGGAATGGCTACCTTCCGAAGCGTTGCCATCGGAATACTGGAAACAGTCGATCCATCAGCCTGAGCTAGAATTTGACTACTAACTTTTTCCGAATGAAGTAAATGGATCAAAAAACGCGCATCAATGATATTGGGATTTGGCGTAATTACATAAATCCCTTCTTTGATATTCCAGTCTGTTGGCGATTCGCTAACAAGAGCAGTACGGCCTATCGTTCCGGTACCAGATAATAAAATGTCACCAGCCTGAAGCTTTGAACGGTTCTGTATTAAGGCGAGACCCGCATCATCAACACGATCTGTTTTATCACTAATTCGAATATCGAAGCCATCAAGCTCTCGCACTGTTATGTAATAATTCTTTGCTTTCGGTGGATTTAATTTGAAGTTCTTTCTCGGATTCAGACCAGTCCTGAGCGAAGTAATTATATTATCGAAAGAAAGAAAATCAACTCCCTCCGGGCAGAGCTCGTAGATAAGTTTTTCTATTTTTGAACCGTTGTTACGTTGCAGTGCGGCGTTTTTACTCTTCGGGCTATTCATTTTTTAAATTATCCTTTTTCTTTTTGCCCTTCACTTTTTTCTCAACCTTTTTTTGCACATCTTTGATGGCGTCCAGATAAGCCTTCTCAACTTCGCTTAGATTTTTTACTTTGTATTTGCGGTATTCCAGAGCGGCTTTTTCCGTGGCTTTCTCGTGGCTTATTGTACCGGCATCGCTTAACAGTTTTCTGCCTGTCGATTGTAAAATATTGTCAAGCTCGCGGATATAATCCGCCATCTTCATGGGTTTTTGTTCCATGGCGTTGATCTCAGCCAGGTCAAAATATGCGGAGACAAGATTGTTCAGCACCTTGAGCTCGCTTAATTCCAAAAAGTTTTTAGCGACCATCGCTTCGGCCTGAGTGGGTTGCAAGCCCTTGAAATTTGTCAACCCCGCAAATGGTTTGTCCGAATCTACCCGCAGATAAATTACTTCCGCCGCCGTATGTCCATGGGCCGCATAATGAAGTTTGTTCTGGACAATTTTAAAAAACTTTAAAGACTCGTCCGCCTGCGGATCATAATCAATCGCGGTCGCGTAGAGGTCCAATACCTGCCGATACAGCACTTTTTCACTGCTGCGGATATCGCGAATGCGATCGAGCAGTTCCTTCCAGTAATTTCCACCGCCCGCGCCTTTGAGCCGTTCGTCGTCCATTGTAAAACCCTTTACAATGTATTCTTTTAAGCGTTCGGTAGCCCAGATACGAAACCTGGTGGCAATGCGTGATTTAATCCGGTAACCCAGCGATATGATCATATCGAGGTTATAGAAGTTTGTCCAGTTTTCCTGTGTTTTTCCTTCTATTGCTCCATGTTTAGTGGTTGTTCGGAATTTCCGAACAACCAGTTCATCGCTTAATTCTCCTTCTTCAAGAATATGCTTAATATGCTCGCTTATATTTGATTTACTCGATTGGTACAATACGACAAGCTGAGCCTGGGTAAGCCAGACATTTTCATTTTCGAGTCGAACTTCAATTTTGGCATTACCTTCCTCTGATTGATAAATTACAATCTCTCCTTTTTGCTCTTCTTTCATTACCGGATTCCCTCCAGATCAGCCACAATCTCATCAATCGCGTGTCGCAGATCATTCTGCCTTGCAACAATGCCGGCTATCTCGGCGTTGAGTTGTTTAATATCAATCACCTCGCGGGTGTCTTTTTGCGCCACATAGGTTGAAACTGCGATGTTGTAGTCGTTTTCTTCAATGGCCTTGTTACTTACCAGTTTGGCAAAATGAGCTTTGTCCGTGCGTTTGGTAAAGGCTTCCATTATTTTAGCGCGGTTTTCTTCGCTCAGTTTATTTTTATTCCCTCCACGCACGAATTCGGCCGACGCGTCAATGAACAGGGTTTTGTTGTCCTTTTTGCTTTTTTTGAGCACGATGATACAGGTGGCGATGGTCGTGCCGAAGAAAAGATCAGGCGGGAGCTGGATGACCGTATCAATGTAGTTGTTGTCTATCAGGTATTTTCTTATTTTCTGCTCGGCTCCGCCGCGGTAGAGCACTCCCGGAAATTCGACGATCGCCGCAGTGCCGCTGGTGGAAAGCCAGGAGAGCATGTGCATGGTAAAGGCGAGGTCGGCCTTGCTTTTTGGGGCCAGGACCCCTGCCGGTGAAAAGCGCGGGTCGTTTATAAGAAGCGTGTTGCTGTCCCCTTCCCATTTGATCGAATACGGTGGATTTGAAACAATAGCGTCGAATGGCTCGTCATCCCAGTGTTTAGGGTCGGTCAGCGTATCACCGTGCGCGATGTCAAAATGATTGTAGTTGATGTCGTGCAAGAACATATTGATGCGGCAGAGGTTATAGGTGGTAAGGTTGATCTCCTGCCCGAAGAACCCTATCCTTACGTTTTCCTTTCCGAGAATCTTGGCAAACTTTAAAAGAAGAGATCCGGACCCGCAGGCCGGGTCATATACCTTGTTTACCTCTTTTTTCCCGACTGTCGCCAGGCATGCCAGTAACTCGCTTACTTCCTGCGGGGTAAAAAATTCACCTCCCGATTTGCCGGCGCTTGAAGCATACATGGTCATTAAAAACTCATAAGCGTCGCCAAAGGCGTCGATCGTGTTGTCGTAATAATTACCCAGCCCGAGGTCTCCGACCGCCTCAAGAAGTTTCACCAGTTTCTGGTTTCTTTTTTCTACAGTATTGCCAAGTTTGTTTGAATTGACGTCAAGATCGTCAAACAGGCCTTTTAAGTCATCTTCACTGTCCGTACCTCTGGCCGAATTTTCAATGTTGCTGAACACCGATGCCAGCGTTTCGTTGAGGTTTGCGTCATTGCGCGCTCTGGCGCGTACATTGACGAATAATTCGCCTGGTAAAATATAGAACCCTTTTTCCTTTACCGTATCGTCGCGTCCAAACTCCGCCTTTTTATCAGAAAGGGCTGCGTAATCAAAGTTCTTATTTCCGCTGCGCCGTTCATCTTCATTGATGTAACTGGTGAGATTTTCGCTGATAAAGCGGTAAAAAAGCATTCCCAGGACATATTGCTTGAAGTCCCAGCCGTCCACGCTGCCCCGAAGATCATTGGCGATTTGCCATATGGCGCGGTGAAGTTCGGCTCGTTCCTGCTCCCTGGTTGTGTTGTGATTGTTTGTCATATTTACTTTCCGAGTTTAACAGTGTCATTATTTTTAATAAAATTGATAAGAAATCAATAATATTACTTCATTCCGTCCAACCCAAGTTCTCCCATTACCCCCCTGCACCGTCAATCAATAAAAAACCAGGGATTTCATCCTGGTTTCTACTGTGACTGGTTCGCTATTTATCTAGTTTCAAGTCGTTCATGTTCGCTATGATTATTAAAGTGTTATTCTTATTCGATGATTACCTTTGTTTTCAACGCATCAAAGCACATATCGATAAACTCGTACTCGAACCATTCAGTGAACAGTTTGAAAGACATGTTTTTTGGAAGGTAGTCTTCATCCTCGTACCAGGCCCATAATTCATTAATGAATATTTCCCTGTAATTTTTCTTAACCAGTTTCAATACTTCCTCCGGTGTGTCGTAGTCAATGTCTTCAACCATGTAAAGTGTCTTTGAGGAGAGTATTTCATTGTCTGAGACTTTGTGTTCATCGTAATTATTGACCCAGTCGGCAAGGGGCTTTTTAGGTTTGATTAATAAAAATGTTCGGTTTTCTACGAATTTCATATTAATACTCCGTTTTGACACCAATGCTTGCCAGCAAAGCTGTATAAGGGAACCTCTATAAATTACATTTCGGATGTTCCCTTGTGGTCGAAACCTTTTAGCACATCCTGTGCGGTTTCG